>Ga0194130_10000392_pt1 | contig 84752 bp, 76 predicted proteins | sample TA2KigsurfametaG_FD_160084 | JGI IMG/M metagenome (GOLD analysis project Ga0194130, IMG submission 160084) | Freshwater microbial communities from Lake Tanganyika, Tanzania - TA2015050 Kigoma 12 surface | ecosystem: Environmental > Aquatic > Freshwater > Lake | place: Tanzania: Lake Tanganyika... | reverse complement strand
AGTCAATGCACAGGTGTGATCTCGCCCCGCTTGAACTCTCGTGACATCGCCCAGTCCCGCCACCGTGCGCGCAGTCGCCGATGAGTCAAAGTCGCCGGTGCCGAGCTGGCCAAACATGTTGTCGCCCCAACACTTCACCGCGCGCACAGCGGTGATGGCGCAGCTGTGGTTCAACCCCGCTGCCACCGAACCGTTTGCCGCAACGGGTGCTGCGTCTGCGGCACGCACAGGTGCGGCAGATGCCACTGCAGCAACCATCACGGTCGCCAGCACACCAGTCATCAACGTGCGCGTTCTCATTGTCCTTCTGCCTTCCCCGGCAGGTCTCACCCCGCCGTCGCAAGAACAGAGTCGGCATAAGGCCATCAGTGGACACATTTTTGAAGTGCGAAACTTCACACCTCGACTGAAGTGCAACCGGGGTTAGGCACAGGCTGACGACGACAGCACCCGTTTGAGCGTGCCCTGGGCACCCTTCACATCTTTGGCGACGTAAGTGACCGTCACTTTGGGCGACATCGTGGCAACCGTGCCGAAGTAGCGACTGGCCGAGCCGGTCTTCGACGCGTCGACTGCAAACACGGGGTTCGAGTTGCTCTCACGCACTGAGTTCTTCAGAATCGCATCACCGTTCGGGTCAACAACGTCGAGCATCACGAAATACCCTTTGCCGTCCCACTTGCACGAGACCTGTGTGATCACCGGGGCTGCGTTGGTGGCAACTGTCGTGGTGGTGACAAACACCGGCTTTGTGTTCACCGTGGGCAGCGTCACCTTCACCGCCGGAGCAGTCGCCACCGTGGTGGTCGACACTTGTGCCTGTTGAGCTGTTCCAGATGCCGTGGACTGGGGCGAAAGCTGCGGTGCTGTTGTCGTCGTTGTCGCCATCGGCATGGTCGTCGCAGGTGCAAGAGAGGTTGGAACGACCGCTGCGGCGATGGTGGTGCGCGGTGACTGCGTGTTCACCACCGTGGTCACAGGCTTACGCGTCACATTGGTGACTGGAGACTCCGTTGTGGGCGTGACGGTTGTGTCGACAACGGTTGTTGTCGTTGTGTCCGCTGTTGTTGATGTTGTGGTTGCGACAACCGTGCTTGCGCCATCGACCGATGGTGCAACTGAGCGATTCGCACCGACCGTCAACACTGCACCGACCATGATGACGACGGCCGCAGCAGCGCCGACAAACACTTTTCTGTTGCCGAAGAGTCTGGCGCGTGGCGCGGGCGACGGCTGCACCACTGCGCCACGTGCAGCCGAGGCGAGAATGCGCTCGCGCAATGCAGATGGTGCCAACAGGAACGGTGCTGCGAGAACCGCGCCACCAGGTGCCAGCAGCACCGCGCGCTTCTTCTCGCATTCAGCACAGTCGTCCACATGACGTGCAATGCGCTTGCGCCACAGTGGCGAGAACTTGCCGTCCCAATCGGTCAATACATCGGCCAGTTCGGCACAATCACGACTTCCCTGTCGCGCAACCAGCAGTGCACCAGCCGATCGACTGATGCGTTCGCGCACTCGCTGCACTAACTTGTGAGCGTTCGCGAGCGACACATCTAGCGCTGTCGCAATTTCTTCTCCACTCAGCCCTTGTCGGGCAAACAGATGAAACACCTCGAGCTCTCGCTCGGTGAGACCGGCGGCTGCTTCATCCACCACCCGCGCAAGCTCGCGACGCTCGAAATCACCAGCAAAGTCAGGGTCGGTTGTTGCTTCAGGAATGTCCTCGGTGGGAACTGCACGAGACCGCGCCCGCGCCTTGGCACGAACTTCGTTTCGTGCGATGGCATAGACCCATGCGCGAAACTTGCTGTCATCTCGCAATTGCGAGATTCGCGAGTTCACGATGAGCACCGTGTCGTGCACGACGTCGGCGGCCAATGCTGAATCACGCAGTTGACGCCGGGCAAAGTCATACAACTTGTCTGCGTACTGGTCGTAGAACGCGGCCAGCCCCTTGGGGTCGCCGGCGCGCAGCGCCCCCACGAATGACTGTTCGTCCATGCGACCTCCGATGCTACGGCACACGCTTTTGCATGATTCTTCACCGTGTGTTCAGAGTGAGAACCCCGGCACTAGTGGACACTTTCTGCCGCTGTGGCAGCGATGGTCACGATGCTTTTCTACAGGGTTGTCCTCGTAGTGAGCACGTCGGCAGTGATGCAGGTACGTCAATGCCAGTCACCACCGGAAACACAAACGATGTCGGATGCACCGAGTTGCGTGCGATGGACACTGTTTCGCCATTGGCGATAGTGCGGAATTCCCATTCGGCACGGTTTCCACCAGGAGCATCAACTGCCACACGAATCTTCGAACCTTTGCGGAAGGCATGTGCCACCGGGAAGATTTCAACGCGGGCCAATTCCCACACTCCCGATTCCAACTTCTGTGCGTCAGACTCGAGGTGACGATGAACAGGCAAGAGCTCTGTACTTGCTGCTTCATCGACTGCGCGATGCGATGCACGTAGCCAACCGCTCTGTACGTACACCTCGTTGCCGTCTGGCCGCACCTCCGACACCGTCACTTCAAGGTCGGTGTCGGGTGCAGTACTACTGATCCACAAATCTGCTGATGAACTACCGATGATCACTGTGTCTTCCAGTAACGCATCTGTTGTGTAGACCGCGGCAGTACCGGGCGCGTTGACATCCCATTCCCACTTCACGCTTGCCTTCCAAATGTCACCACGGTCGCCACCCAAGTACGTGGCATCAGTCGACGTCGGGTCGGCGCGGTAGTCGTCACTACCTTCAGCGACAGTTGGCTCTGCGACACCAAGTCGCCCACCCTCGGCGGCATAGAGACGAAGTGGCTTCGCCGTAGATATCGGCCATGAATCAAACGAACTGACCCAGCGTGGCGAAGCCGCACCTGGCGCGACACCATCTGCAGCACCCTCTTCGAACAGCACATTCACTTTCGGGCCTGCCTCGTACTCAGCCAATGCTTCTTCGTACGACATTCCGTTGAAGCGATCGACCCCGAGGTCAGCGCCAGGCACACCGACGATTGCTGCTGCGACAAGTGTCGACGTCAATTTCGCTTGAGTCAGTGACGGCACCTTGCGAGCGACATAGAGGTCGAGGAACTCAGACATACGCGGCAGAATGCCGGTGCTGATGAGCGACTCTGTGTGAAGACCATTCGTGAGGTACGCATACACGTGTGGTGCCGACGTGAACTGATCGAGCATGGTCGGAAAGCGACCACCGGTTTGTTCGTCTTGCCATGCGCCTGCGATGAACACCGGAACATTGATGCGGCCAACGAAAGCACGTGGGTTGATTTCTGCACCAAGTTCTTCCGAGTAATACGGGTTGTCCTCGATCTCTTTCAGAAGATCTGGGTTCTGGCCTCGAATCTTCTGGTTGTCGGCACACGTCGTGTCACCCGTGTCGATTTGCTTCTGTTCCCAGCCTTGACCAAGTGGCTTTGATTGCTCGACGCGTTCACTTGTCCACTTGACTGCAAACCCAGTGTTCAAAATTCCGCCCGGATACAACGTCGCGCGATATGAATCGTCGAGCACAGACAGCGGTGTGATCGCCGCGAGGCTCGGTGGTTGAGTTGATGCTGCGAACAACTGGCTGATACCTGGATACGAAATGCCCACCATGCCCACTTTGTTGAACTTCACCCACGGTTGCGCCGCGACAGCCTCGATGAGGTCGTATGCATCGAGTCGCTGCATCACTTCGAAGAATCTGAAGGAACCGCCTGAACAGCCGGTGCCGCGCATGTTCGCGCCGACGTAGGCATAGCCAAGCGCGTTGTACAACTGACCCGACGTCGTGTCAGCAGGATTGCTCGGGCTGTAACCGGAGTATTCGACAACTGTCGGGTACGGACCACCAGACACAGGCCCGGGCAACGACACGTTGATTGAGAGCGTCGTTCCGTCACGAGTCGTCACGTAACCAAAACCGGGTGCTACCAATTCTTGTGATGAATAGAAACTCGCGGCGGGTGTCTCGCTTTCGTCTTTCACTGTGACTGCATCAGATTGTGACTTGCTGGAACCATCGGCAAGCACGGCGTATGAGCCAGCATCGACCCGGCGGAATAACGCGACACCTTCTGCGTCAACCACTGCGGTCTGAAGGGCATCGTCAGTGCCATCAGCAACCAGTGACAATGAATCACCTGGCACTGCGTCGGTGACGAGAACTTGCTCCCAACCGGGTGTGACTTTGAAGGTGGCTGTTTCTCGCTCGCTGGACCCTCCACATGCAGCGATGGTTGCTGTGAGCGAGAGAACAATGAGGGCGATTGAGGCACGTGTGTGTTTCACGGCGCCAGTCTCGCAGACAATCAGCGAAGGAGCGTCACGGTGAAAGTTGTGGACATGCGAGGAAAGGTCTTGTACTTCGCAATGGTCACGCGCACGACGCATGTACCAGTGGTCGATGGGGTCACCAGTGATGTGCGCACGATTCGGCACTTCCCCGATGTGACCTTGTACGTGCGCGCCCCGCGCGACACGCTGGACACGAATTTGGTCAATGCTGCAGTGGACTTCACCTTCATCGCATTGGCTCGGATGGTGATGCCAATAAGTGTTCGAGACAACTGAATAACAGTTGAGGATTTCGTCTCACCTCGGAATGTCTCGATCTTTGGCGTCGCGAAACTGCCGTTCTTGAGACCAGTGAAGGTGCACGAAGTAGTTGCACTTGTGCATGTCTTACCTGTTTCGGCGAGAGTCACCATGTACGAATAACCCGTGGTTGCAGTTGAGGCCGGAACCCACGACACCTTGAGCGTGCCATTGCCCGCTGATAAGGCCGCCGACAATGGAACGTCGGGCGGTGCGAGAGTTGTGGTTGTGGCCATGGTTGTTGTCGTCGTTGAAGTCGTGGTGGTCGTGTCAGGTACCGCAGTGACGGTCACCGGATTCGCTCCCGCAGGTTCTGATGGCATCGAGGAAATGACACCGACGACGTACTCGCTTGTCGCCGTAGGACCGTTACCCACGAACGACACTGTCAGTGGCTGACTATCACCTGCAGAGTTCACCGACTTGACGGATGCTGTGTAATTAGTGCCATTCACCACCCCTGAAACCACGCACGACAGTGTTGGGGCGGTGTATGTGCATGTGCTTCCAGTAGTCGGCGAAAGAGTGATGGTGTAGTTCGTCGCCGCTGCACCATTGTTGTACTCAGGTGCGGTCCAAGTGACCGTGGCATTCCCTGCGGTGTTAGACACCGAGATCGTCTTCGGTGGACACGTGCGCCCAACACCAGAGCCGACATGCACCATTCGGTTCGGAGTCTGCTTGGTTCGAGAGGTTGAGTAGTAACCGACCTCGCAATACGTGGCGTTATCCCGAATTGACTCCCAGATTGCTGTCGGGCTAGCTGTCGGACTTCGTTGCAAAAAAATGGCAGCAGCACCAGATACAAATGGGGCTGCCATCGAAGTTCCGGACATCACTTTGAATCCGCTGTCCGAGGTGTAGTCGACAGAGCGAATGGACCCTCCCGGCGAGAAGATGTCGACACATTCGCCGTAGTTCGACCACGATGTTTCTGTCAGTTGACCCGATGCATTCCACACGGCACCAACCGAAATAGTTCCTGCAGTTGCTGCGGGAACATACCCACATGCTTCGACTCCCGCGTTACCCGACGCAGCGACACCGACGATTCCGTCGTTCATGAGATTTTTTACTGCGGTGTCGAGTGCAGCGAGGCTCGTTGACGTGATGGAAGAGATCGCAACTCCAAGACTCATGTTGCCAACTGCCGGACGGCTGGTGTGATGCGACACTGCCCAGTTGAGACCAGTGATGATGTCGCTCAGGTAACCACTTCCAGTTGATCCGAGAACTTGTACGGGAATGATTCGCGCGTTTTTGGCGACACCCGAGACAGTTCCGCCAACAACTGCGGCCACATGTGAGCCGTGGCCGTTCTGGTCCTCGCCGGCAGCTGTCGCATACCGAGAGGCATAACAACCAACTGCTGAGGAAGTGGCGCTACTTGAGCACACGTCCCACGTACCGGTGGTGAGACCGAGACGCGTGAATTCACTGTGTGACTTTCGAATACCGGTGTCGAACACGTACGCATCGACACCAGTCCCGTCTTCGGTGTATTCGTACGTCTGATCGCCGGCGAAGGTTCGGTCGTCAAGTACGTCAAGACCCCATTGACCCGATTGATTGAGACCCGTTTGTGTCGTGGCAACGCTGAGGACCGCGTCTTCAGCGACGTACTTGACTGCGGGGTCCTGTGCAATTGCCTCAATTTGTTGTTCAGTAAAGTCAGCGACAAAGCCATCAATCGCATCGTTGAACACCGCTGAAACGCCGACCGCATGAGGTGAACGAGCCGCCACCGACGCAGCCGAGTATCCCTCCTCGACCACCACGATGTACCGGCCAGCGTCGAGGTCAACAGACAGTTGACCCGCATCAGCGCTTGCTGCCCCATTGCCCACCACCACCGAAGACACTGCGCATGCAAGTAGTGCATGAAGGAGCGTCCGGCGAATTCTCACCCTGTCAGGATACGGAAACCACCTCGTCAAGAGCGGTCGGGGCACAGAACTAGCCTCGCCGTATGAACGAACCGGTGAGCCCTCTTACACATCTAGCGAAGCCGCGGGCCCTTCTCATTGTCGCCACTGTCTATGCGCTACTCATCGTGGTAGCGATCTCGACATTCCCGATTTTTGACGGACTTCACCCGCTGTGGGCAACTCTGATCGTCGACTTCATCACCACTGCAATCATCTTTGTTCTGTCTTGTCTGATGCGAAACGGAAGCTTGTACGACGCGTACTGGAGCACAGCACCTATTCTTCTGGGTTGGGGTTTTGCAGTCCGCGGTACCGACGTGCCCGGAGAACGAGTGGCCATCGCACTCATTGCCGTCTCCATCTGGGGCATTCGCCTCACATCAAACTGGGCTCGCGGGTGGCCCGGATTCCATCACGAAGATTGGCGTTATGTACAGATGCGCAAAGACACCGGCATGTCGTGGTTCATGAACAATCTCACAGTCGTGCATGTTTTTCCCACTCTGCAAGTGTGGACTGGCAGCATCAGTTTGTATGCCGCACTCACGTTGGGCACGCGCGACTTTGGCATTTTCGACATCATCGGTGCAGTCGTCATTGTTGGTGGCGCACTCATCTCGCTCATCGCTGATGAACAACTTCGAGCGCATCGCAGAACTCAGACGGGTTCATGTCGATCTGGGTTGTGGAAGCTCGCTCGGCACCCGAACTACTTCGGAGAGTTGTGCGCATGGTGGGGTATGTGGATCATCGGCGTTGCGGGACATCCGGCCGCATGGTGGTGGACACTTGTCGGACCGGTGCTCATGACCGTGTTGTTACGCACCGCATCTGTTCCGATCATGGACAAGCGTTCGCTTGAGCGTCGCCCTGGATATGACGTGTTGATGAAGGAACTTCCTGCAATTTTGCCGCTGGGGCGCAAACTGCGTTGATCAGACCTGCACGCCTTGCATGCGCGCAGCATTGACCGTGTTCTCCATGAGACATGCGACAGTCATCAGCCCGGTTCCTCCGGGCATTGGCGTCACTGCCGATGCGATGTTGAGAACCGCATCGAAGTCGACATCTCCCACGATGCCCTTTTCTGTGCGGGAAATGCCCACATCAATGACGACTGCACCGGGCGCCACATGTGTTGCACCGATACTGCGAGCAACACCGGTGGCTGACACCACAATGTCGGCCCGTTGACACACGTCAACCAAGTCGCGTGTTCGCGAATGCGCAAGAGTCACCGTGCAGTCGATGCCTTTTTGAGCGAGAAGTATTGACAACGGCAAACCAACGAGTGTCGAGCGACCAATGACGACCGCGTTCTTGCCAGATGTCGCGAGGCCGTAATGTTGAAGCAGACGCAACACACCAAGTGGTGTACAACCAACGTGTCCGTCAACACCGCGCACAAGCCGACCAAGCGACGCATCAGTCAGACCATCGACATCTTTTTCTGCAGGGATTAATCGCAGCACCGCTTCAGCGTCGAGATGCTCAGGCAACGGCAACTGCACCAAAATTCCATGCACTGTGGAGTCACTCACCAAACGCCGCACCTCGTCTTCGAGACGGCTTTGTGTGGTGTCGCTCGGAAGCTCGACACCCACTGAACGAATGCCGATCGCTCCAGCGGTGCGATGCTTGCTACCCACATATGTGCGACTCGGCGCGTCATCGCCAACGAGCACCGTGGCAAGACAGATATCCGGCGCGCCCGCCTGCTGAAGGCGCTTGGCGAGACCGTTGAGAATGTGCTCTCGAGCCACCTTGCCATCCAAGATGAGGGCTTGGTGACCCGCTGCTGCCATGGAAAACAGCGTACCGACAGGGCACAGATAAATCCCGACCAAAGTAGTCGGGTTTTGGCGAATCCTCGGTAGCGTGGCTCCATCGAACGACACGACCTGCACAGGCGTGAACAACAACGACCCAAGTGGGTCGCAAAAAACAAGGAGAACACCATGGCCGTCAGATTGGGCGACACCGCACCGGACTTCACCGCCGAGACAACTCAAGGCACGATCTCATTCCACGACTGGTTGGGTGATTCATGGGGCGTGCTGTTCAGCCACCCAAAGGACTTCACCCCCGTGTGCACCACCGAGCTCGGCTACGTCGCGCGCATCAAGCCGGAATTCGACAAGCGCAATGTGAAGGTCATCGGCTTGTCTGTTGATCCGGTCGACTCGCACGTGAAGTGGGAAGAAGACATTGCCGAAACACAGGGAACGCCGGTGAATTTCCCAATGATTGGTGACCCTGAGCGCAAAGTATCTGATCTTTACGACATGATCCACCCGAATGCGAACGACACGTTGACCGTTCGTTCGGTGTTTGTGGTTGGACCAGACAAGAAGGTCAAGCTCACCATCACGTACCCCGCATCAACTGGTCGCAATTTTGACGAGATCCTGCGCGTCATCGATTCATTGCAGTTGACCGCCAACTACAAGGTTGCAACGCCAGCGAACTGGAAAGACGGACAAGACGTCATCATCGGTGCTGCCGTGTCAGACGACGAAGCAAAGCAACTGTTCCCCCAGGGATGGAAAACGGTGAAGCCGTACTTGCGCGTGCTCGCACAACCAAACACGAAGTAGACACTCGATGAATTGTCCCGTGGGGTCGCGTCAGGCGGCTCCACGGGAATAAATCGGGGGTTGAACTGGTAGACAATTTGCATGTCCCCCATTGACAATCAGTCCTTGTCCGCGACCCTCCCTCCCCCTCCGCCTCCTGGCCCGAACGCAGCCGCATCAGTGGTTGGGGCATCAAAGGTGTACGGCTCTGGCGACAGCGCGGTCTATGCGCTGAACGAGGTCTCGGTTGAGTTCCGCAAAGGTGAGTTCACCGCCATCATGGGCCCATCGGGCTCGGGTAAGTCGACCCTCATGCATTGCATCGCCGGCCTCGACGAGCTCACCAGCGGCGACGCCTATGTCGACAGTGTCAACTTGGCACATTTGAACGACAAAGACCTCACTGTGTTGCGTCGCACCAAGATCGGATTCATCTTCCAAGCGTTCAACTTGGTTCCCACGTTGACGGCCGAAGAGAACATCAAACTTCCGCTGTTGCTCGGCAACGAAGATGGCGATGCTGAGTGGATTGCTCGCATCATCGACACCGTGCATCTTGCCGACCGCCTCACACACCGCCCGAGTGAATTATCTGGTGGTCAGCAACAACGCGTCGCCGTAGCGCGAGCGCTTGCATCACGACCGAGCATCATTTTTGCCGACGAACCAACTGGCAACCTCGACTCAACGACCGGCACAGAGATCTTGTCGTTCATGCGACGCGCTGTCACTGACCTTGGCCAAACAATCGTGATGGTCACCCACGATCCTGTTGCAGCCGCATACTCCGATCGCATCATCTTCCTCGCCGACGGCAAAGTCGTCGACGAAATGCGTGAGCCCACTGCTGCAAAAGTGCTCGACCGCATGAAGAGCCTGGGCAACTAAACACGATGTTTCGCATAGCCCTGAAGGGCGTCCTTGCACGAAAGGGTCGTCTTGTCCTCACCTCTATCGCAGTCGTCCTCGGCACTGCCTTTCTTTCTGGAACATCGGTTTTCACTGCCACGTTGAACCGCACGTTCGACAACTTGTTCTCTGACGTGTTCAAGAACGTGAATGCGTACGTGCGATCAACAGAAGTCGTCGACACCGACTTCGGGTTCCAAGAGCGTCAGCGCGTTGAAACCAACTTGGTCGACATTGTCGCGAAGGTTCCTGGTGTCGACGCTGCAGCAGCGAATTTGCAGGCCTTTGCGCGAATCGTCGGAAAAGACGGCAAACCACTCGGTAATGAGGGAAATGGTCCGCCGACGTTCGGTAGTTCAGTGGTCGACTCAAAAGCCGATATTTGGCAAATGTCGGAGGGGCGTTTCCCAAAGGGGCCAACTGAAGTGGCACTTGATGAAGCAAGTGCTGAAGCAGGCAAGTTCGTACTCGGCGACACTGTCAAGGTCATTACTGCCGTTGGCAGCCAAGAATTCACACTCGTCGGCATCGCCAACTACGGCGACGTTCGCTCACCCGGTGGTGCCACTTTCGCGCTGTGGGACGTCGACACTGCATCGTCACTACTTGCCAAACCCGGCTACATCGATGCGGTCATCGTTGTCGGCGACGGAACAATGAGCGACGAAGCCCTCACGCAGAAGATTCAGGCTGCTCTTCCGACGGGAAAGAATCTCGAGACCATCACCGGCGCTCAGATCACCAAAGAGACACAAGACGACATCAAGACTGCACTCTCCTTCTTCGGTATCTTGCTCACGATTTTTGCGTTCATTGGTCTCGGTGTCGGCTCGTTCGTCATCTACAACGTGTTCTCCATCAGTGCCGCACAACGTCAACGGGAAAACGCGCTGTTGCGTGCCATCGGTGCGAGCAGACGCCAGGTCACCATTGCGATGTTGCTGGAATCTCTCGCAGTCGGCCTCGTTGGTTCAGTACTCGGACTTCTCGGTGGCATCGGATTGTCCGCAGGGTTGACCGCACTGTTGAAGGCCATCGGAGTCGACCTTCCGTCAAATGGTCTCGTGGTGGGTGCCAACACCATCGTGCAGACGATCCTCATCGGGCTCATCGTCACCGTCGCATCTGCTTTGTTGCCAGCATTCCGCGCCGGACGTGTTCCACCACTTGCAGCGATGCGCGACACCGCACTCGACACTGCTGGCAAACCACGAGTGCGTCTGGTGCTTGGCGGAACACCACTGCTCGCAGGTATGGCACTCATTGGCGCAGTCATCGGTGGAGCTCGCACCGAGTTGCTCGGCCTGGCGATCTTGTTCATCTTCATTGGTGCCCTCACACTCGGGCCGCTCGTTGCGCGTCCAGTTGCGCTCACACTTGGTCGCCCCATTGCGAGTGTTCGCGGAGTCACCGGCCGCATGGCACGACAGAACGCTGCGCGTAACCCAAAGCGAACATCACGTACAGCTGCACCAGTACTCATCGGAGTTGCGCTCGTCACGGCTGTCACTGCACTTGCAGCGTCGATTCAAGCTGAAATTCGCGGAGTCTTTGGCGAACAGTTCACCGGTGATTTCACCATCAGTTCTGAAGCCCAGGGCTTCGGCGGACTCAGCCCGTCGCTCGCAGTCGACGTGTCGAAGTTGGATGGCGTCAAACAAGCCACGGGCATCGGTCAATCAGTTGTCGAGGTTGAAGGCAAGGGTCGATTCCTCACCGTCATCAACCCGAAAACGGTCGAAGGAATCTTCGACATCGGATTGCTCGGCGATGCGAAGGTCACGTCACTGTCGAAGAACGGCGTGTTGGTGTCGGAGAAGACCGCAGAACGTGACAAGTTGACCAACGGTTCGACCATTCCAGCCAAGTTGAGCGACGGCACCCAAGTCGATCTTGTGGTCGAAGGTGTGTACGCGAACGATCAATTGGCAGGCCGCTACACCGTGAGCTCGGAATTGTTCGAGGGAACCACGGTGTCGCGCTTTGACTTCGGTGTGTACATCTTGAAGTCCGAAGGAACCGATTCGGGCACACTTCGAGCCGACTTGCAAAAGCTGGTCGACTCGTACGGCTCAGGAACACTTCTCAGCAAGGACGAGTACATCGACAAACAAGCCGCGCAAGTGAATCAATTACTCGGGCTCATATATGGCCTGCTGTTCTTGTCCATCATCATCGCGATTGTCGGCATCATCATCACCTTGCTGCTGTCGGTGTACGAGCGCCAACGAGAAATTGGCCTGTTGCGCGCCGTCGGCATGACTCGCGGACAAGTTCGCTCTGCAGTTCGTTGGGAGAGCGTCATCACCTCTCTCATCGGTGCCGTCACCGGCATTTTGTTGGGATTCGTGCTTGGCTACGTAGTGATCTTGTCGCTGCGTGACCAAGGCATCACGAAGTTTGAACTACCAATCAGCAGTGCAGTCACCATCCTGATCGTCGCCTTTGTGGTTGGCGTTCTCGCTGCTGCCTATCCGGCACGACGCGCCACTAAGGTCGACGTGCTGGCAGCACTCAACACGATCTAGGTGTCGTTGTATGTCTCCAGACAAGATCGACGACAACTGGGTTCAGTTCCTTACTGAACGGCATCTTGCAACTCTCACGACAATGCGCGCTGATGGTTCACCACACGTGGTTCCAGTCGGCTTCACCTACGACCTCGCGGCGAAGCGAGTGCGCATCATCACGTTCTCTCCTTCACAGAAGGTTGCAAATGCATTACGCGGAGGTCGCGCAGCGGTGTCGCAAGTTGATGGTGGTCGTTGGCTCACACTTGAAGGCATTGTGTCGGCGACGAATGACCCAACGATTGCTCGCGAGGCTTGCGAGGCGTATGCGCGTCGTTACCGTGAACCAAAGGTGCGCGAGGACCGTTGGGTGATTGAAATTGCGGTCGATCGCGTGCTTGGACGCGTTGCCAACTGATGACCCGGGCCGCTGACCGCGACGTCAGCCGTCACTCAACTAGCGAGCGGTCCGCGATTGTGCAGCACGTCCTTGATGAACATCGTGGCTGCAGGATGCGGGTCCATTCCATGGGCAATTGGGTCTGACCAATCCGGTTCTGGAAATGGCTCAAATGCCGCCTGACACCCTGGGCACCAATACAGAAGGCGCGCCATCTCACCGTGACGTGTGAGGCGAACCACGTCACCACATCGTGCACACTTCTGCCCATTACGGCCATACACAGCAAGCCCACCCGAAACATCGGGGGCCGTAATGCGCTGCACCTTGTTCAGGTTGGCGCGCAACAAACCTGCAGCGGTGAGCACCAAGTCCAGACATGCAGATTGTGGCAGTGTTCCGACCTGCGCCCACGGATGAACTCCGGTCGCCCACAACACTTCACAACGAAACACATTGCCGACCCCACACATCACCCGTTGGTCAAGCAACACCTCAGCAATCGTGGCTGACGGATCGTCGTAGTGCTGCATACGCGCGACACATTCGTGAAGGTCAGCGTCCATACGACACAGATCAGGACCAAGCTTGCCTGCACGTGGATGGCGGCGAGCGTCGAATACGCGGTACGTCTCGACAATCGGTGCGTTGAAACACACGGCAATCCATTCGTCGGTCTCGATGATTGCACGGGCCTGTGCACGACGCTTGCGCCAACGCTCACCATGTCGATACAGGTGCCATGAACCTGTCATGCGCATGTGCGTGTGCAACACGATGCCATCGTCAAACGTGATCTCAAGGTGCTTGCCGTGACTCTCGACATGCTCGACAGCGGCCCCTACTTGAGGTGACGGGCCGATGAGGCGCGGTGCGATAAAAGAGGTGATGCAACGACCAAGAAGAGCGGTGCGAAGTGCCGCAGCTGCTCGATAAATGGTGTCACCTTCTGGCACGACCAAATCGTAGGAGAAGATTATTCACCAATGTCGGACTGACGTCCTACGGCAGCTGACTGAGTTTCGGCCGCTGCCCTATGGCAGCTGACGCATCTTGGCTGCCGCCTATGGCAGCTGGCCTACCGACGCGAGTGCGAGACGGATGAGTCGATCAGCGCCGCCGGTCATCTCTGCTTTTACTTTTTCGCTCACCGCTTCTGCTGGCGTGAACCATGCGAGGTCAAGCGCTTCTTCCGTTGGTTGACACTCGCCCGTCACGGGCACCACATAGGCCAGGCCCACCGCGTGGTGCCTCGGGTCGTAGAACCCAGTGATGTCGGGGTCGGTGAAGTATTCGGCAACGGTGAACGGAGATGGCTCTGGTGGCAGCCGTGGGAAGGCCATCGGCCCGAGGTCTTTTTCCAGGTGGCGCATGAGGGCATCGCGAATGGTCTCGTTCAGCAACACCCGTCCCGACACCACCATGCGACTGATGCTTCCATCGGCTGCTTGGCGCAGGAGAAGACCCACATGGGTGACGACACCGCTGTGGTCGGTGCGCACAGGCACCGCGTCGACATAGATGAGTGGAACCTGACTGCGGACCGCGGCGATCTGTTCGGGACTCAGCCACGCAGTACGGGTGTCTGTCTGATCACTCATTCGGGTGGAGACAGTACTACGCAGCAGTAGTACCTTGTGCCTGAAACCACAGGGAAATGGGGCAAACATGGCAATCAAAGTGGCGAAATTCCGTGACGTCGCAAACGGACTTCAGGCCGGACAGTTCGCAGTCGGTGACCGCACCAACGTGACGTCAATTTCCGACATCGACCCGATGTACAAACAACTGATGGACAAGCCATACGCATGCGTCATGGCTGTCATGGGTGGCGACGGTCGACCAAACCTCACTCCGATGTGGTTCGACTATGACGGCGACAAAGTGCTCGTCAATGTCGCGTCTCACCGCAAGAAGGTCGAGTGGATTCGCAAGACTCCACAAATCACCATTGTGATCATGAACCCAGAGAACATGTACCACTGGATGAGCATGAAGGTATCCGTCGAGCGTGAAATTCTTGAAGATGATCCGAAAGAAGGCGCGTGGGTCACCGAACAGCTGAACCGAATCTGGAAACAGTACACCGGTCAAGGCGACGAATACGGTCTGCGTGATCCATCCATCAACGAACGACGCGTGTTGTTCGTATGCAAGGTGGACAGCGTCGCGACCTTCGGTCAGTCCTGAGCATCACAATCTCGTGAAGGTCGCTGTGATTGGAGGCTCCCTCGGGGGCCTCACAGCGGCGCTTCTCCTGCGCGACATGGGCGCCGACATCCATGTGTATGAACGCTCTCCACACGAACTCGTGCAACGTGGTGCAGGTATCGGCTTTCTTCCAGAGAGTCAGCGTTACCTGACGACACGAGCTGGTGTTGCACTTGACGACATCGCCATCGCCACGGGCCATATTCGCTACCTCGATCGTGAAGGACGTGTTGTGCACGACGAGCGTCACGACTATCGATTCAGTAGTTGGAACACCGTGTATCGACAACTGTTCGCATGCGTGAAACCCGACATGTATCACCTTGGTCACGAGATGATCGACTGGCAAAGTGGTGATGACACCGTGCGAGTTGATTTTCGTAACGGCACACAAGTCGAAGCCGATGTGGTTGTGTTTGCCGACGGTGTCAACTCGGTGGCGCGTCAACGACTTCTTCCCGATGCTCAACCCAACTACGCCGGTTATGTGGCATGGCGCGGCATGGTGCATGAAAGTGAGCTTTCAACAGACACATTCGAGATGCTCGATGATGCAATCACCTACCACGTGTATGCGAACAGCCACATCCTCGTCTATCCGATTCCGGGCATCGACGGTGAAATCGAACGCGGCAGACGTCTTTTCAACTTTGTCTGGTATCGCAACTACATGTCTGGTAGCGACCTTGACGACCTCATGACCGACAACGACGGGACACTGCGCGAGATCTCGATGCCACCTGGCTCGGTCTCTCCTCGGCACGTCAATGAAATGCGCGCGGTCGCAGCAGCACGGCTTCCCCGACCAATTGCCGATGTGGTGTGTGGTGCCGAACAACCATTCGTGCAAGTCATTTACGACCTGGCAATCTCGAAGATGGCATTCGGACGTACATGTTTACTTGGTGATGCGGCATTCATCGCTCGCCCGCACGCTGCCGCCGGTACAGCCAAAGCTGCAGACGATGCGTGGTCTCTGGTCGAAAGCCTCGAAACATACACTGATGTCACAGAGGCCCTCGTTGCATACGAAGCGAAACAACTCGTCGTTGGGCGCAATCTGATGGAGCGAACACAACGCATCGGACGACGCTCGCAGTTCGACGGAACGTGGACCCCAGGTGACCCGGAGCTGATCTTCGGCCTGAAAGCACCCGGGCAATGAACACGTCATCAGCATCTGCAACGGCGCGCGCCATGGCTGAAATCGGCGGAGAGTTGCTCAATGGTCTCACTGCCGAACAGCGTGCAGTCGCAAACCTTCCTTTTCCGTCAGAGGACGAGCGGCGCAAGTGGTTTTACACACCCACCGATCATGGCGGTCTCACACTTCATTCACTGTCACCGGCGCAACACCGACTTGTGATGCAATTGCTCGACAGTGGCCTCAGCCGCGCGGGCTATGTCACAGCGTCAACCATCATGGGCCTAGAGAATGTGCTCGACCAGTTAGAGGGTTGGGGTGCAATGTGGAACTTTCCACGGGGTCGCGATCCGCTGCGTTACTTCCTTCGCATCTTCGGCGATCCAGGTTCCACCCAATGGGGCTGGCGCCTTGGTGGACACCATGTATCGGTGCACTTCACTGTTCTCAACGGCGAAGTGCACTCAGGCACGCCTTGCTTTCTTGGTGCAGATCCCGCATCGTCACCACTACTTGGCGGGCAACACTTGCGCCCACTTGGCGCATGCGAAGACTTAGCTCGAGAGTTGTTGCTCAGTTTCGACGAACAACAGCAACGTGTTGCGATTGTGTCCGACGTGCCCCCTACTGATTTGGTGACTGCGAATCGACCTGACCTCGTTGATGGTGACGGACCTCTTCGTCTTGCCAAGGTGTGGCGCAACGAGTTCACCGGCGAACTTCTCGACGTAGTTGAGCGCGTGCAAGATGCTGAGGAGGCGAAAATTGGGTGGTCACGCGAGCATCACGACGCACTTGTGTTCACGACCGCACCAAAGGGGCTTGCTGCGTCGACATTCACTTCATCCCAACGCGAGATTCTGAAGTCGCTGCTGCACACCTATGTCGGCCGAGTTCATGATTCACTCGCCGATGCAGAATGGGCCAAGGTTCAGGCGTCATTCGATTCCCTGCACTTTGCATGGGCCGGCAGCACGCAAGTGGGTCGTCCGCACTATTACCGGGTGCAAGGCCCCCGTTTGCTCGCAGAGTACGACAATATTACACGTGACGGCAACCATGTGCACACCGTGTGGCGCGACCCTGTTGCTGATTTTGGCTCAGATGTTCTTGGTCGCCATCACCGCGATGCCCACTGACACCGCAAACTGCTGAGCGTTCTGCAAATCGTCAGAGCAGCTTGCGGAACAGCTTGATTTTTTTCTCGGTGTACGGCGGATAGGCAAGTGACGGGTCGAGTTTCGTGCCACGTGCCAGCACTGGCTTCATGTGCTGGAACTGCCGCACGCTTGTTTTGCCGTGATACGCACCCATACCGCTCTCCCCGACTCCGCCGAACGGCAAACTCGGGTTTGAAATGTGCATGATGGTGCCATTCACCGTGACACCGCCTGCTGTGGTGTTCGCCAACACGTGGTCAACCACCTTCTTGTTCTCAGCGAACACATAAAGCGCAAGCGGATGTGGCCGTGATGCAATGAAATCAACCGCGTCGCCCACCGAGTCGATGGTGATGACCGGTAGTAACGGCCCGAAGATCTCTTCCTGCATCAGTTGCGAGTTGACGTCGACATTGACCAGCACGGTCGGTGCGATGTAGCGGTCGTCGGCGACTGTTTGTCCGCCGATGGCGACCTTTCCGCCAGACATGAGCGCCGATAGACGAGCAAAGTGTCGGTCACTCACCACACGGCCGTAGCTGTCACTTGTACGCGCATCAGATCCGTAGAACTCAGTGATCGCCTTGCCAATTTCGTCAATGAAACGATCGGCGACTTGCTTGTGCACGAGCACATAGTCAGGTGCGATGCATGTCTGACCAGCATTCATCCACTTACCCCACGCAATTCGACGGGCTGCCACGCGAACGTTGGCGGACTCGTCAATCACCGTGGGGCTCTTGCCACCCAACTCAAGAGTGACTGGCGTCAGGTTCTTTGCGGCAGCACTCATCACCACACGGCCGACAGTTCCGTTGCCGGTGTAGAAGATGTGGTCAAAGTGTTGCTCAAGTAGTGCAGTTGTTTCAGGGACAGCACCTTCAACAATGCGTACCGCACGTGCGTCGAGATACTTCGGCACGAGTCGCGCAAGAACTGCAGACGTTGCCGATGACACTTCTGATGGCTTCATGACGACTGCGTTACCTGCGGCAATTGCACCGGCTGCTGGCACCAGCAATAACTGAATCGGATAATTCCATGGTGCAATCACGAGCACCACACCAACTGGCTCGGGAATGCGACGCGACTTCGCCGGCAGGGCCACAAGCGGAGTTGACACGCGCTCTGGCTTGTTCCACTTGGCGAGATTCTTCAGCATCATCTTGATCTCGCCGACGACAAAGGCGATATCAGTGATGAAGCCTTCGGCTGCCGGCTTGCCGAGATCGATGCGAAGCGCCTCGAGCAAATCAGCCTCGTTCTCCTCGAGCAGTGCAATCATCTTTTTCAGCTGTTGACGACGCCAGTCGAGGGGTCGAGTAATTCCTGAGCGAAACGCCTCACGAACATCAGTGACCATTGCAGGGATCACCGATACGTCTGATGAGGGGTTCATGTGCATCGTCATGCCGATAGTCTGGCCCTCACCACTGGGTTGCTACATACTTGGTCTCAAGAAATGCCAGAAGTCCTTCGTGGGCACCTTCGCGGCCAAGGCCCGATGCCTTGATTCCGCCAAACGGAGCCGCCGGGTCAGATACGAGCCCTCTGTTGAGACCCACCATGCCGGTCTCCAACTGCGCTGCCAAACGCATGCCACGGGCAGCGTCACCGGTGTAGAGGTAACTCACCAACCCATGTTCGACTCCGTTGAACAACTCCATCGACCGCTCGATGTCGTCGACGACCACAATCGGTGCGACCGGCCCGAACACTTCATTTTTCAGAATCGTTGCCGTCGGTGCCACGTTGGTGAGAACAGTTGCGTGGTAACCAAATGAACCATCGTCGGCTGCACGACCACCACACTGGATGACAGCGCCTTCAGCAACTGCTTGTTCAACCGCAGTAACCACACGTTGCTGCTGCGAACGCGACACGAGCGGCCCCAGCGTGACACCTTCTTTCAGCCCGTCACCAAGCACCAAAGATGACATACGCGCAGTGAACTTGTTGACAAATTCACCCGCGACTTTCTCGTGCACGTAGAAGCGATTCGCAGCGGTGCATGCTGCTCCCCCATTGCGCATCTTTGCGAGCATCGCACCGTCAACAGCAGCGTCTATGTCTGCGTCCTCGCACACGATAAAAGGTGCGTTACCGCCTAGTTCCATTGAACAGTTGATGATGCGATCAGAAGCTTGAGCCAACAGCAGTGCACCGACGCGCGTGCTTCCGGTGAATGACAGCTTTCGAACCTTGCCGCTCGACAACATTGCGGCCACTGCGTCGCCCGGCGGGTCAGGAGTCACGACATTCACGACACCATCGGGCACGCCGGCACGCGTAAGTACATCTGCAATGGCAAGTGCCGTGAGCGGAGTCTCAGTCGCTGCCTTCAACACCACGGTGCATCCGGCTGCCAGGGCCGGGCCGATCTTGCGTGTTGCCATGGCTGCCGGAAAGTTCCACGGCGTAATGAGCAATGCCACCCCCACTGGCTCACGCGTGACTGCAAACCAATAGTCACCATTCGGCGCATGCCGTAGATCACCATCGATGCGCACTGCCTCTTCGCTGAACCAGCGAAAGAACTCCGCCGCATAGGCAACTTCGGTCATGGCATCAGACAGCACTTTGCCGTTTTCCTGCACGATGAGTGTTGCGAGTTCTTTCTGCTCAGCCATCATGAGGTCGTAGGCACGACGCAACATTTCTGCTCGCTGACGAGGCAGCACCTTTCTCCACGTTGTGAATGCATCATGTGCACAGTCAACGGCCACAAGGCACGCTTCAACGGAGGTGTTGTCGACACTGCCCACGACGGCGCCCGTCGCTGGGTTGGTGATGTCAATTGTCTGCACGGCGCACAGTCTTGCAGCACCGCTACATGAGAAAGGGCCCGGTGCTTTCGCACCGGGCCCTTCACACTTCCGAGGGGGGAAGTTCAGTGGCTATCGAATCAGCTACCCGAACCGATGCGCGCGGCGAGCGCGACGGCCTTGGTGTAAATGTCTCCGGCTAGCGGTGAGTATCCGATTGCTTCAGCACTCTTCGGACCGCAGGTACCAAGGAGGTAGTTGAAGAAGTTACGGATCTTGAGGTTTGTGCTGGATGCTTTGGTGCTCGCCAGGCCGTAAGAAATGGCTACGACTGGGTACATCGTCGCTGACGTGTTCGTGTAGTTCAACGTGACGAGTCCGTCTGCTGCGACCGTGGCGTATGAAAGAGCCTCGGCAGCATTAGTTGTTGTTGGGTTCACAAATGCGCCGCCAGCGTTCTTCACTGCTGCTGCCTTCACGCCTGCGCTAGCGCGCTCAAGAACGAAGGAAAGCTCAGCGTAAGTGATGGCCCCGTTGTTGTCTTTCACGTAGTTCGATACTCCGTCGTTGCCGCTAGCAGCCTGGAAAGTGCCATCAGTGGGCAGCGATGTGGGAATCGACTTGGTGAAGTCGTCGTTCGTCACCTTTGACCACACTGTTGGTGCAGTCAGATTCAAGTAGTTGAGGAACGCGTTCGTCGTTCCGGAACCACCTGAGCGGTATGCAACCTTGATGGGTGTAGCAGGAAGAGTGATGGTCTTTCCACTGGTCGTTGCTTCAAGGCTGACAGATGCGATTGTCGCACCATCAACGGTGATCGAATAAATCGTTCCCTTGGCGTGCTTGACGGTGTTTGCCTGCGTCTTCGCGAACTTGAGAAGTCCGACGTTTGACGCTGCACCCTTTGCAGTGGTGCGCTTCAGAATGACGGTCTTTCCCTTGTTCGCCTTGATTGCGGCTGCAGTCATGGTGGTGGTGATGACAGCATTGGTCCCCTTTGCGGCAACCGTGACTTTCACGCCAGCGATACTCTGAGTCTTCTTGGCAGGAACTGTTACCGCAGTGTTGTCAGCGGCGATTGCAGGGTCATTCCACGTTTTGATAGCACCTGAGAAGATCTTGGCAATCGTCGGTGCCGTGAGACGAACTTGGTCGGTCACTCCGTCGAGGCGGTATGCAACTGCGATTGGACCACCGATGAGCGGTACATAGACGAAGTTGCTCGGTGCACCACTTGAGTACGCAGATTCACTGCCACCAAATTGGAATGTGCCGTTCGCGAAACTTGTCTTGCCAGTACCTGAGCCAACGGCTGAGTAGGAGATTGTGTCTTTGCCAGGGTTCACTGTGGTGTTGCTGGCGTACAGCGAGCGACACACATCCATGAAGTTGGCCATGAAGGTTGCGCCTCCACCAGTGATTGCTTCTGCATGCACCGGTACTGCACTTGCAGCAACTCCGAGTGTTGCGATGGTGGCCATGGCCACCAACTTGCTACGTAGTTTCATGTTTTCCTTTTTCCTCCGGGTGTATTCCCTGTGGAGAAATGTAGAAAACGGACTTGACGTGGAAACCCCTAACAGTTGAACAGGTTGGGCGACAAACCTGAACAATGGGTGAACGAAATGTCAGCCGAAGCGACCCTGTACGTAGTCCGCGGTGCGCTTATCTGAGGGGTTACTGAACATGTTTGAGGTGAGGTCGGCTTCGATCAGTTGACCCGGCCCACCGTCAGACAGAAAGAACGCGCAGTAGTCAGAGACGCGGGCTGCCTGTTGCATGTTGTGGGTCACGATGATGATCGTCATGGTCTCAGAGAGCTGCACGATGGTCTCTTCCACTCGCAAGGTCGAACCTGGGTCAAGTGCCGAACAGGGCTCGTCCATCAGCAACACATTGGGCTTCACGGCCAAGGCGCGTGCAATACACAGACGCTGTTGCTGACCACCAGACAACGATGCTCCAGCGGCCTTGAGGCGATCTTTGACTTCTTTCCATAGTCCGGCTCGCACCAAGCAGTCCTCAAGCAGCGCTTCCTTGTCCGATGTCTTGATCTTTGCCAATTTCAGACCAGCGAGCACATTCTCTTCGATGGTCATTGAAGGAAATGGGTTTGGCTTCTGGAAAACCATGCCGATCTTCAATCGAACATCGGCAGGATTCACTTTGGCCCCGTAAATGTCCTGACCATCGAGGAAGACATCGCCTGCCATCGCGGAGTTAGGAATGAACTCGTGCATGCGGTTCAGAAGTCGAAGGAACGTCGACTTTCCACAACCCGATGGACCGATGAGGCCAGTGACGGTGTTTTCTGGGAAATGCAAGGAGACATCAGCAAGAGCGTGGTGCTTGCCGAACCATGCGTGCACACTGCACGCTTCAAGACCCTTGTCGGTGTGTTCGTGTAGCCGCGAAGAATCTCGTCGAGTGCGGTCCTCGACAACTGGCGTCTCGGGCAAAGAAGGTGTGACTACTTCGCCTTGCGTCATGTCTGGCTGATCCATGGTGACTTCCTGTTCTCTTCCCTACTTGCCTGGGCCTCTGCCGGCGAGCAGCCGAGCAATGAGGAACAGGACGAAGATCAATGCGAGCAGTGTGAGCGACCCACCCCACGCTCGAGCGACGGCATTCTCGGTGCCAATCTGCAGATTGCCGAACGTGTACGTCGGCAGTGTTGCCATGGGCTTACCAACTAGGTCCGTCGAGAAACTGACGAGATACAAGGAGGTCAACAGAAGCGGCGCCGTTTCTCCGGCAATTCGAGCAACTCCCAAGACTGCTGCTGTCACCAGCCCGCTTCGCACTGTTGGCAAAGTGACTTTGAAAGTTGTGCTCACTTGTGAGGCGCCGAGCGCATAGCTCGCTGATCGCAAATCGTCGGGTACGAGTTTGAGAACTTCTTCGGAGGTACGAGCAACTGTGGGCAACATCAGAATCGACAATGCGAACGCGCCTGCGAGGGCGTTGAACTTTTCGAATACCAAGATGACGAGCGTTGAGTAGATGAACAGTCCAGCGACGATTGATGGAACGCCGCTCATAGCCTGCGTCAAGAAGCGCACCAGAGGTGAGAAGCGTCCGCGAATCTCCACGATGTACACAGCAGACGCGATACCGATTGGCACAGAGATCAATGTTGCTATCGAAATGATGATGAGTGTTCCGACGATGGCATGTGAGACACCACCGACCGTGAACACATCGTCTGCCGCGGTGACCGACATATCGGTCGTGAACCAACCCGAATAGATGACCTTCGAGCCTTTCGAGATAACCGTGTAAATGAGCGATGTCCAGGGAATGACCACTGCTGCAGCAGCCGCACCAATGACGACTGTTGCCACCAAATCTGCTGCAGCCACTTTGCTTCGAAAACGACCTGCGATCCACGAGACAATGATCGCGCAAGCAATAAAACTGACGAACCAGCCGAGATTTCCTGCAAGACCTGTTGGCGCGGTAACAGCTGCCCCGCCGAGAGCAGACAGCGTGAAAATGACGGTCACTGTCAAGGCATTTTGTGCCGGGTGACGCCATGGGCGTCGTGGCTGGACCATCAGCGCGGGCTCTTGCGACATACTCACGCCACTCCCCTCGCGCTTCGGTTCACGATTGCCGTCGCAATGGCATTGACGATGAGCGTGAGAATGAACAACACCAGACCTGCTGCCATGAGGCCCTTCAATTCATAACGACTGGCTTCCCCAAATCGCGTCGCGATGAGTGAAGCAACGTTTCCACCTGCAGAGGACAGGATGTTGAAGTTGACTTTGAAGACAAGATTGAGAACGAGAAATACCGCAATGGTCTCGCCAAGTGCACGACCCAAGCCAAGCATTGCGCCACCAACAAGACCGCTTCGTCCGAAAGGCAACACCACAGTGCGAATGCCACCCCAGCGACTTCCACCCAATGCGTAGGCGGCATCAATCTGGTCTTTTGGTGCACGGGAGTACACCTCGCGAGTGACAGAGGTGGTGATGGGCAAAATCATGATTGACAACAAAATGCCGGCGACAAAGGGTGAGCGCTCAAAGATCGGGGCTGGTACCGAGAAGAGTGGAAACCAGCCGAGATAATCATTCAAGGTCTTGGACCACTGAACAACGAGAGGCATGAGCACCACATAGCCCCAAATTCCATAGATGACCGATGGAACTGCCGCGATCAGATCGAGAATCGCTGTGAGCACGTTACGAAGCCTTTTAGGTGCGTAGTACTCGAGAAACAGCGCTACGCCCATGGCGAACGGCACTGCAATGACAATCGCGATGACAGCAATGACAATCGAGCCAACGAGCATTGCTGCCACACCCATGCGCGCATCGGTTCCGATGTCATCGATACCGGAGTTCCACTCTGACGTTGTCAAGAATGAAAAACCGAAATCACTGAAGATCTCGAAACCGCGATACAACAAGAATCCGGCGATGAGTGACAACACCACCAAAGAGGTGAGGCCACCTGCGGTCATGATTCCGCGAAAAACTTTGTCGCCAGTTGAGCGGACAACTGTGATTGCCTTGACCTGCGCTGGGGAGGGCTCAACCACCTCAGAATCCTCGCAGTGACGCCTGAACGTTACCCTTCGGGAAGGTGAATGGAGGGTGAACGCTCCCCGGTTTATTCGTAGCGAAGGGCCTCGACGGGGTCGAGATTGGCCGCACGCCGTGCAGGCAACCGCCCTGCGATCATGCCAATGAGAGTGGTCACCAAGATGACGACGATCGCGATCTGTGGCGGAATGCTGACGATGTTCCGCTCAGAAATGCCGCCGTCCTCGAGCTGCTGGTTCAACACTCCGTTCAACAAAATCGCGACGCCGAACGACGGAAGAATGCCGAATACCCCGCCCATGAAGCCAAGTGCGCCTGCCTCTACGGTGAACAGACTGCGCACTGTGCGCTTTGTGGCACCAGTTGCGCGCATGATTCCGATTTCCCTCGTGCGCTCGAGAGTGGCCATGACCATGGTGTTGATGACGCCAATTGCAGCAACAAGCAAGGCGATACCGCCGATGCCGCCGAGCACTGCCCCAAGGATGGTGAATGCCTGGGACTGGGCGTTGATCTCTTCTTGACCAGCAGCAGCGCCGTAACCCAACTTCTTCACCTCATCGACGATGGCGTCAGCATTGTCTTTATTTTCGATGTTGACGTACGCAGATGGGTAGCCATTTCGCAGCACATCTGATTCCTTGGTGCATGTTGGATGCGAGTTTGGTCCTCCGCCCTCGCAGCGCTCGAATACTGGCGCTGTGTCGAGTGCGAACTTTAGTGTCATGTCGATGGCGTCCCCATCGGCAAACATGACGCCAACGATGGGTGTTGCTGATGTGACATCAGGAACAGCTGCAAGAGCGGTACTTGCAGCGTCGTCGATTTTCTTACCGCTGCCATCGCTCCAGGTCTGTCAGCGAGCTTCCCCGTAGCTGAGGCCCGTCACCGGCGTCACGATGACGCGGCGATCCTCGCCAGTCTTTTCGAACGACGACATGAGGAAGCCCTTGGCACTCGTGACGAGTGACAACATCACAGTGACCGAAACGGCACCGATGACAATGGCGAAAATTGTCAGCGATGTACGAAGTTTCTGGCGGCTGAGATTGCGCCAGCCAGTGCGGAATTGATCCTTGAATTTCATCGCGCACCTGCCGTCTCTGTGATCTTTCCGTCTTTGATCTCGATCACCCGCTTGGCTCGAGCGGCGACCGTGGGGTCGTGCGTGATGACGAGCAACGTGATGCCCTCACCATTCAGTCGTTCAAGCTCTTTCATGACGTCGGCACCACGAGAAGAATCAAGGTTGCCGGTCGGTTCATCAGCGATGATGAGAGAGGGTTCATTGACAAGTGCACGCGCGATGGCAACACGCTGCCGTTGACCGCCAGACAACTCTGTGGGCTTGTGATTCGCACGATCAGTAAGACCAACGCGAGCAAGAGCCGCCATGCCCTTCTCTACCCGTTCCTTCTTCTTGCCGACGCCACCCAACACCAACGGTGAGATCACATTTTCGAGAGCTGACTCATGGGCCTGAAGATTGAACGACTGGAACACAAACCCGATGTGCTTATTTCGGTACTCAGACAATTGCTTGTCCTTTGCTTCGGCCAAGTCCATGCCTTCCACGACAACTGAACCCGAGTCAGGCTGATCGAGACCGCCAATGACATTTGCCAATGTCGATTTTCCGGAACCCGAAGGTCCACAAATCGCGATGAAGTCACCGGCTTCGACTGCCAACGACACTCCGTCGAGCGCACGAACTTCTTCGCCACCGACGGTGTAAACCTTCTTGAGATTGGTGCACTGTATGAGCGCCACGACTTTCCCTCCCCGTTACGGCGGCATCACGCCGCGTGGGACGATCTGTAGTTCCAGACCACACGTCGTACGACCAACGACAGTCAAGGGCTGCCGAGGTCCAAGCCAATTAATCGGAGCCTTCAGCAACCTTCATCGTCACGGCGAGAGTCGGCCGGTCGGCACCCCCCGAAGCGACATGGAGTGAGAAAAATTCTCCAGAGAAGCGAGCTGGTGATTCATAGTCGTCGCATACGGCGAGTCCGTCGTGACGTCCCACCCACATGCCACCGGCAGCAGTGGTGACACCTGGAAAGAAGAACATGGCGGTGAACGTGCCGTTTGCTTTTTCGTCACCGTCAACCGACAGGGTTAACGCGCCACCTCGGACCATCGACACGTTCACGTCATGAGCACCACTACCAAGTGATCCACCCCGCAACGTTGTGCGTTGCTTTCCGTGCACAGCATCGAACCGAACTTCACCGCCCACCACGCGCAGTGCCCACCCACCTTGATGATCACCGAACGCAGCCAAGACGCCGCTCTCGGATGACGTCGCACAACTGATACGGGCAGTCATTGAGAAACCACCGAGCATCATCGGCACTCGCCCTGCGGCCACCGGAACATCAGATAGCTCATACGTCATTGAGCGAGGAAGCGGATACTCACCTGGATGCATTGGGTAATTCGCCGACGGGTCGAACAGCGGAAATACGTGGTTCTCCGTCGCCACATCAACCCAGAGTGATTCAAGCTCGCGTACCTTGTCGGGATGTTGCGCCGACAAATCGGTGGACTCAGAAAAATCGTCGTCGATATTGAACAGTTGCCACATGTCGTCGTCGTAGTTGTGACTTCCGGTGATGAATGCGCGCTCGTTAAACAACGGTGAAACAAAATTCGTGGTTGCTTTCCATCCATTGCTGTAGATCGAACGCGATCCGTGCATTTCGAAGTACTGCGTGGATCGGTGCTCCGGTGCATCGGCACTTGTGAAAGTTGCTGACGCGTCGACGCCGTCAATGCGTTGTTGCTTCACACCGTCAACCACGTCGGGCATAGGCAAACCACACGCCGACATCAATGTGGGAGTCAGATCAACAGCGTGCATGAACTGATTGCGCACCGACCCCTTGTCGGTGATTCCATGTGGCCAGCGCACCACGAGCGGAGCACGAACGCCACCCAACCAGGAATAACGCTTCCACAACTGAAACGGCGCGTTGCCTGCCCATGCCCAACCCCACGGATAGTGGTTCGTGTGGTTTGGGCCACCGATCTCGTCGATGTGCGCAAGCGCTTCCTCGATGGTCGCATGCTCACCCAACCACGATGCAGACTCGTTCAGAGTGCCATGCACTCCACCTTCACTGCTTGTTCCATTGTCGGACATGACCATGACAATGGTGTTGTCAGCAAGATCATGCTGGTCGAGGTACGACAGAATTCGCCCTATCTGGGCATCAGTGTGCGTTACGAATCCGGCGAACACTTCCATGTAACGGCAGAACAATTGACGTTCGCCGTCGGACAAACTGGACCACTGCTGCACCCACTCTGGACGCGGCGTGTTGACAGTTCCTTTCGGAATGATGCCCATCTCGAGCTGGCGCGCATAGATACCGTCGCGCATCTGTTCCCATCCACCATCGAACGCACCCGCGTACGGCGCGAACCATTTGCGTGCCACATGGTGCGGTGCATGTGCGGCACCAGTTGCGAACCAACACAGAAACGGCTTGTCGGGTGAAGCCTGTCGCTGATTTCGAATCATGTTGATGGCTTGATCAGCAAGATCTTCGGTGAGGTGATAGCCCTCACGCTGCGGAATGTCGATGGGTGTGTTGTCTCGCACTAGCTCAGGTGACCACTGATTTGTCTCCGCACCGAGGAACCCGTAATAACGCTCGTACCCCAAACCTAGTGGCCAACGTTCGAACGGACCCGACGATGAATACTCTGCTTGTGGGGTGAGGTGCCACTTACCTACTGCGAACGTGTTGTAACCGTTATCGCGCAACAGCCGTGGCAATGCTGCTGCAGACTTTGGAATGCGCCCGTTGTAACCGGGTAACGCAAACGAGGTTTCCTGCGTTGCACCAACACCGACCGCGTGGTGATTACGGCCGGTCATGAGTGCCGCACGTGTTGACGAGCAAATCGACGTCACGTGAAAGCGGTTGTATCGCAAACCCTCTGCCGCCAGTCGATCGATATGTGGTGTGTTGATTGGCGAACCGAAACAGCCGAGCTGGCCGAAGCCCACGTCATCGAGAACGATCACCAAGATGTTCGGCGCACCAGATGGCGGCTTCGGATATGGCACAAAACGGGGTTCCACGGACATGATGAGAACCTAGACCGCGCTGGGAAAGCCCTGAAAATAGAGGGGTTCAGGAATTTCTCGGACATTGTCCGAAAAAGTGTCCACGACCTGGGGGCCAGCGACTCCTCATTGGTGCAGGGCCACAGTGGCCTCGCACCAGAGAAGGAGAACACCATGAACACCTCAACCCGCAAGAAGATCCTCACCGTTGCAGGAGCACTGGCAGTCGCCGGAGCACTCGTCATCGGAGTGGCTACCAACGGAGCCGACAAGAACGACTCCACCGCCGTTGAACAGGTCGCCGAATTCGAAGCGATGCTCGAAGACGGAGTCATTGACCAAGGAACACTCCAGTCGTTCCTCAGCGACATCATCGATGAAAACTCACCGATCACCAGTGCCATCAAAGATGTCATGAGCGACGCCGCTGTTGTGAGCGAACCAAAAGTTGACGCAAAGGTCACTGTGAAAGACGATGCGCCGGCGCCAGCAAACAAGCCGGTCGAGTCAGCGCCAGCAGATGCTCAAGTCGCCGCTCCAGCTTCTGCAGAACCGGCACAGCAACCAGCACAGCAACCAGCAGCAGCTGTGAACGAGCGAGCAGGTGCAGCGACGACGCCAGAAGCATCACAGCCGGTGCAGGAGTCACAACCAGCTGTAACTACTGACACGGTTGCGCAGCAGCCCGCGTCTGGAAGTGGCACCACATCAACGATGCCTCAGTGGCTGCTTGATATGGCGAAGTCCACCAACGTGAACATCCTCGATGTGTACAAGTCGTGGCAGTCGAATGGCGGCACCTTCAGCGGAATCACCAACCCATCACTTCCCACACAGCCATCGGCACCCACGTCCAACGAGATCTGCCGCCGACTCGGCACCTGCTGATCAGCACACAACATCTCCCAAGCAGGCAAGTGCCCCGCACCAATAGGTGTGGGGCACTTGTCTTTGTTCGGTTGAGTGTCGACGACGTTGTTCGTCGACAAGGGAGGAATCAGCCGCCTGACGCTTCGCTGACCTTCTGCTTTCCGGCAGAAATCCACGGCATCATCGAGCGCAAGCGCTTGCCCACTTCTTCGATTTGATGCTTGGCACCTGCATCACGCAATGCGTTGAAGTTGGTGCGACCGCTCTCGCTCTCTTTGATCCATTCGCGTGCGAACTTGCCGCTCTGGATTTCTTTCAGAATCTTTTGCATCTGCTTCTTCGTGGCAGGTGTGACGATTCGCGGGCCGCGTGTGACGTCACCGTACTCAGCGGTGTCGGAAATGCTGTAACGCATTCCGGCGATGCCTTCTTCGTACATGAGGTCGACGATGAGCTTCACTTCATGCAAGCACTCGAAGTACGCCATCTCTGGCTGGTAACCAGCTTCGACGAGCGTCTCAAAACCGGCCTGCACGAGCGACGTGAGTCCGCCGCACAGCACGACCTGCTCACCGAACAAGTCGGTCTCGGTCTCTTCCGCGAATGTTGTTTCGATGACACCTGCGCGTGCACCACCAATTGCCTCTGCGTATGACAACGCGACATCTTTTGCCTTGCCCGTTGCATCTTGTGCAACTGCGATGAGGCACGGCACACCGCCACCTTCTGTGTACGTACGACGCACCAAGTGACCTGGGCCCTTCGGCGCGATCATGATGACATCGACGCCCTTCGGGGGCTTGATGCGATTGAAGCGAATGTTGAAACCGTGCGCGAAGGCAAGTGCCTTACCTGGCTTCATGTAGCGCTTGATGTGTGTGGTGTAGGTGGCCTTCTGCTCGGTGTCAGGCATGGTGAGCATGACAACGTCGGCCCACTTGGCTGCATCGGCGATGGACTTGACGGTGAGACCTGCGGCCTGCGCCTTGGCGGCCGAAGACGAACCCTCACGCAAGCCGACGACGACCTGCACTCCGCTGTCCTTCAGGTTCAGCGCATGGGCATGGCCCTGCGACCCGTAACCGATGATCGCCACTTTGCGACCACGAATGATGGAGGGATCGGTGTCCTTCTCGTAATACATCTTTGCTGCCATCAGCTTGCCTTTCCTTTCACGGCACGAATTCGTGCTTCGCGATCCAATTTGGGCAACGCGACCCTACCGGTGCGTTGGATTTCCACAATTCCGTAGCCGCGAAGCAGCTCTTCGAAATCGTCGAGTTTGTCTGGTGAGCCATCAAGAGACACCGTGACGGCATCGACGCCCACCGCGAGGATTTTGCCCTCGAAGATGTTTGTTAGTTCAACAACTTGACCACGCACGTCGGACTCAGCGCGCACCGTGGCCATCATGAGTTCGCGTTCGACACTGCGACGCGGATCAAGCTCGGTGATGCGCACGACATCAATCAGTTTGAACAACTGCTTGACGATCTGCTCGAGCGGAGCAGACTCCACATCGACCACGATGGTGATGCGGCTGAACTCGTCGTTCTCAGTTGGTGCCACAGCGAGCGAGAAGATGTTGTAGCCACGACGTGCGAACAAACTTGCGACGCGTGCCAACACACCAGGGCGGTTCTGCACGAGAACCGACAAGATGTGGTGATTGGTCGACTCACCAAATGGGTTGTTGAAGTTCATTGCGTTCATCGGAGGTACTCCCTCTTGTCGTTCTGAGCCGGGTGCAAGATGACGTCGTCGTTGCTGGCGCCTGCAGGCACCATCGGGAAAACTTTCTCCATCTCGTCCACGCGGAACTCGACCACGACAGGGCGATCGTTGATGCTGTTCGCTTTGTCGATTGCAGATTCCACCTCTTCTGGTGCTTCGACACGTATGCCGACACAACCCATGGCTTCTGCCCACTTCACGTAGTCAGGAATGCCACCACCAAGATTCACTTCGCTGTAACGCTCGCCGTAGAACATTTCCTGCCACTGACGAACCATGCCGAGGTATGAGTTGTTCAAGATGCCGATTTTCACCGGAATGTTCTCAGTTGATGCGGTGATCAACTCTTGAGCCGTCATTTGGAAACAACCGTCTCCGTCGATTGCCCACACCGTGCGATCGGGGCGTCCGACCTTGGCGCCAATTGCTGCAGGAACAGAGAAACCCATCGTGCCGAGTCCGCCTGAGTTCACCCAGGTGTATGGCTCGGTGAAGTTCCAGTACTGGCTGGTCCACATTTGGTGCTGACCAACACCGCTACACACGATGGTTCCTTCTGGTGCGCCGTCGCGAATCTTCTCGAGGCAGAACTGTGGCTTCAATGCATCGCCAAGTTCCATCTTCTCGTAGTGCAAGGGGAATTGTTCTTGCCAGCCACTGACGCGGCTACGCCACGTCGAGATGTCGGCTTGCTTGTCGCCTCCATCGAGCAACTCGCGGATGGCCTTCAGAATTTCGATGACAACCAAGCGACAATCACCGACAATCGGAACGTCGGGACGACGCACCTTGCCTTGTTCGGCTGGGTCGATGTCGACGTGGATGATTTTTGCTTCTGGCGCGAATGCCGCAACCTTGCCGGTGACGCGGTCATCGAAACGTGCACCCAATGCAATGAGCAAGTCGCTCTTCTGCATCGCGGTGACCGCGGTTGCATTTCCGTGCATGCCAGGCATACCCAGGCACAACGGATGATCGTCGGGGAATGCGCCACGTGCCATGAGCGTGGTGACAACTGGAATTTGAGTGAGCTCAGCAAGCTCGCGCACAACTTCAGCGGCACGTGCCTTCAACACTCCACCGCCGAGATACAAAAGTGGACGCTCTGATTGCAAGATGAGCTTTGCGGCTTCCTTGATCATGCGCGGGTGACCCTTTGTGTTCGGCTTGTAGCCGGGCATCGAGTCAGACACTTCGTCATCACTTGGCCAATGCCAAGTCATGGTGTTTTGCAAGACGTCTTTCGGAAGATCGACGAGCACTGGGCCAGGACGACCAGTGGTGGCGATGTGAAATGCCTGACGAATGGCCATGGGGATGTCGTCGGCGCGCATAACCAATTCGTTGTGCTTGGTGACGCTGCGCGTGATTCCGACTGTGTCGCACTCTTGGAATGCGTCTGTGCCAATCGCTGTGGTCGACACCTGACCGGTGATGCACACCATCGGCACTGAGTCCATGTATGCATCGCACAACGGAGTGACCATGTTTGTTGCAGCTGGCCCACTGGTGACCATGGCAACGCCAGGGCGACCGGTGACGTGTGCATAACCCTCGGCCATGTGACCGGCACCTTGTTCGTGGCGCACGAGAATGTGGCGAATGCTCGATGTGAGCAACGGGTCGTAGGCCGGCAGGATGCAACCTCCGGGCAAGCCGAACATGACCTCGACGCTCTCTTTTTCAAGAGCGCGGATCAGGGCTTGTGCTCCGGTGAGTGTCTCTTTTCCTGACATGTTGTGTCTCCTCGGGTGGGCTGTGAAGTCTGGGGTGGATTCGGGGTGATTCGTGGGCAATAAATGAAAAAACCTCCCGACTGGGAGGTTTTGAGCGCGCACGGCAAAGGCCGGCGCGCTACACGATTACTACTACGAGTGCTGAGAGTGAAGCCTGGGCGGTCATCACCATGAAGTCTGCCACCAGTCGGAATCGCTTCGCAACCCCCAATTTGCGCCTAGCCTGCTCCCGTGACTTCCCCGCGTAACATCGCCCCCGCCGACGGCAAACTCGGCGTCCTGGTCGTCGGCCTCGGCGCCGTGTCCACCACCCTCATTGCTGGCGTCGAGCTGGCCAAGCGGGGCATGGCTCTTCCCATTGGCTCGCTCGCCCAGATGGGCACCATTCGCCTCGGCAAGCGCACCGAGGATCGCAGCCCGCTCATTCGTGACTTCGTACCGCTCGCCGGACTCGAGGACATCGTGTGGGGCACCTGGGACGTGTTCCCCGACGATGCCTATGTCGCCGCATCGCGCGCTGGCGTGCTCGAGCAGGGCAAACACATCGAGTCGATCTCTGACGTGTTGCGCGATGTGCGCCCCATGAAGGCCGCATTCGAGCGCAAGTATGCGCGCAACCTCGACGGCGAGCACGTGATGGTTGCCTCTGGCAAGCGCGCGATGCTCGAGGGAATTCGCGCCGACATCAACAAGTTCCGTGACGAGAACAAAGTCGATCGCGTCGTCATGATCTGGTGCGCGAGCACGGAAATCTTCATTGAACCAGGTAAGGCGCATCTCGACATCGAGTCGCTTGAAAAAGCGATTGACGCGAATGACGACACCATCTCGCCTGCCATGTTGTACGCGTATGCAGCAATTCTCGAAGGTGTGCCCTTCGCCAACGGTGCACCAAACCTGGCCGTCGACGCGCCCGCACTTCGTCAGCTCGCCACTGACAGAAACGTTGCCATCAGCGGTAAAGACTTCAAAACGGGTCAGACACTCATGAAGACCGTTCTTGCGCCGATGCTGAAGGCGCGCATGCTTGGTTTGTCTGGTTGGTACAGCACCAACATTCTCGGCAATCGTGACGGCGAAGTGCTTGACGCACCAGAGAACTTCAAGACCAAGGAAGAGTCGAAGCTTGGCGTGCTCGACACGATTCTCGAGCCATCACGCAACAAAGAGTTGTACGGCGACATCTTCCACAAGGTCAGCATCAACTACTACCCGCCACGTGGCGACAATAAAGAGGGTTGGGACAACATCGACATCTTCGGCTGGATGGGCTACCCCATGCAGATCAAGGTGAACTTCCTCTGCCGCGACAGCATTCTCGCCGCACCTCTTGCACTCGACTTGGTGTTGTTCAGCGACTTGGCGCAACGCGCCGGTCTCGGCGGCATTCAAGAGTGGTTGTCGTTCTATTACAAGAGCCCACAGGTGGCACCGGGCCTCTACCCCGAGCATGACTTGTTCATTCAGCTCACCAAGTTGAAGAACACCTTGCGCTGGATGATGGGTGAGGACCAGATCACGCACCTGGGCCGCGAGTACTACGACGAGCAGTGAGCGAAGCTACCCAACCGACACCTGTCAAAAAGGCATTCGGCTTCTTCTTCGACGCCCTGTGCGTGCTCACCTTCGTGGTGATTGGCACACGAAACCATGACACCGACACCGGAGTGTCCGGTGTTCTGTATGTAGCTGCACCCTTCTGGATTGCGATGGTGCTTGGCTGGTTCGTGAGTCACGCCAAGCGAAACCCATTCGCCATCTCCGTTGGAACGCAGACCTGGATCGTGACATTGGTGATTGGAATGATGTTGCGCAACCTTGTGTTTGACCGCGGAACCGCCACCTCATTCATGCTCGTTGCTGCAATCTTTTTGGCTGTCACCATGCTTGGCTGGCGCACGATTGCCACACGCCGTCACGTCAAGGCACAGCAGACAACCACCGCCTGAGCCAACGCGTCAGCTGAACGCGTACACCATGAGCGCCGGTTGTAAGAGATCGCCGTAACTGACCACTCGACGGGCTGCCTGTGCAATGTCGTCATCCATGTCCGGATGAGTGAGCGGAATGTCTGCGACAACAAATAGTTGGCCGTCTTGCACCATGCACTTGGCTGCAACAAGGCGCTCGTTGAACTGCATCAACTCACAGAGAAAGTCGGGATGTGTCGGTGAATTCTCGGACAATCGGTATGCGATACGCAAGGTGTCGGTTGCTGCAACAGAGTCTTCGATGAGCAACACCGTGAGATGGTGTCCGTGCAACAACACCGGCAATGCGGGTGCATCGTGGTTGCTCCACGCAGTGCTTGCTTCTGCGCCCTGGGCCTCGAGCGCATCGATGACGCGCTGACCCCAACGAGCAACGCACTCACGACGAACCGTTACCGCAAAACCCCACGACGGATTGTGCACGTAGAACACAGGAGCATTCTCTGGGTCGATGGTGAGCTGAAAGTCACCCTCGTCGTACAACAACGACATTGCCCGACCAATGACTGGTGATTCAAATGACACGAAAGCATCACCCGATGATGTTGCAGGCAATGACACTGTTGCTGCGTTTCCACCGTAGCGACGCCAATTGAGTGTGCAGCTAATGGAGTTGCGGGTGATGCGCATGTGTGCAAACGGCGGAAGAAAATTCGGATATTCGCTGACATTCATGTACATGGGCCATGCACCAATGACGGTGGCGAGCTGCTGCAGGTCTTCGCCTGTGAGGTTGACATTGACGTGCCCTTTTGGGTCGAAGTCGAACTCGGGCGGTGAAGCAACAGGACAATCGCACACAACGGTGGAGTTGTCTGCGCGCGCCACCAACACTTGACTTGTTGGACCGTCGTGCTCGAGCGACAATGTGCACTCAACATGATCGCTGATGAGTTGTGAGACAGCGTGCATAAAGAGAGGTGTGACCGGCACGAGAGCGTCGATACCTTTGTCGGTGCTGCTGTACACGGAACCCCACATCAACACGTTGTGTGCAGAGGCCACCCACTTGCGCTCGCCATTCGGTGTGATGCGTAACCACACCGCTTCGTTGGTGAGTTCGTCGACACGGGCAACCATTTGCACGAATTGGAATCGTGCGACGTCGTCGGGATTGAGAGTGATGGTCCACAAAGCTGTGTTGGTCATGAGTCGGCGCGAAACCCTTCGATACGGCGTGAGATATGGAAACGAGATGGCCCCGTGGTGGGAGCAAGTGCGAGAGCTGATGGGTGATACACACCCGGAGCGGGGATGACACCGCGCACATCGCTGAGTGACACTTCAATGCTGATGGTCTGCAATGCAGTTGCCAAGCGAAGTGCTTCTTTGACAGGCAGCGCAGGAAACACCACTTCCCCGTCGGCGTATGAGTGTGACTCGACAAGCTGCACCCAGCGACCATCAGTGGTGACAGGACAGCGCCCGAGCAGATCGGTGAGATGCCTGTTGAGATCGCGAGTGATGGGCTCGCAGTGCCGGACTTGGTGCTGAATGGATTGTTGATCGGGCGACCACGAAGGATCGTTCGGAAGGGAGTCGGATGGGAAGGAATCAGATGGCTGTGACATGAGGTGCCACAGGATGCCAAGGGGGTGTGTCAGGGTCAGCTGACGTTGGTGATTGCTCCCTTTTCCGCGCCTTGCACAAGGCGGGCGAACTTGGCCAAGACGCCGCTGGTGTAGCGCGGAGGCAACGGCTTCCAGCCTTGCTTGCGTTGATTCAGCTCGCTGTCATCGACAAGCAGGTCAAGAGACTTGGTGGGTACGTCGATACGGATGCGATCACCGTCGCGAACAAACGCAATCGGTCCACCATCGACCGCTTCGGGCGCCACGTGTCCGATACAGAAGCCCCACGTGCCGCCAGAAAAACGTCCGTCAGTAATGAGTGCACAATCAGCACCTCGACCAGCACCTTTCAATGCACCAGTGATGGCGAGCATCTCGCGCATACCGGGTCCACCCTTCGGGCCTTCATAGCGAATGACCAACACGGTTCCGGGCTGAATGCTGCCATCCATGATGGCTTGCATTGCACCGTCTTCACCATCGAACACTCGCGCTGGCCCTTCGAACTGCAACTGATCCTTGGTGAGACCCGCAACCTTGACGACAGAACCTCTCGGTGCGAGCGAGCCAGTGAGAACGTTGATGCCACCTTCTGCGTGAATCGGATCTGACAGTGGATGAATGACATCACCATCGGGTGCTGGCGGATTCAGCTCCGCAAGATTTTCTGCCATCGTCTTTCCGGTGCAAGTGAGCACGTCGCCGTGCAAGAGTCCGGCATCAAGCAAGTGCTTCAACACAACGGGAACACCACCGATGCGGTGAACATCGGTCATGTGGTACTTGCCTCCCGGCTTTGTGTCGGCAATGTGTGGCACTTTGTCGGCGATGCGGTTGAAGTCGTCGAGAGATAGCTCAACGCCAGCTTCATTTGCAATTGCGAGCAAATGTAGAACTGCGTTGGTGCTGCCACCGAGTGCGTTGACGAGCGCGATGGCGTTTTCAAATGCTTTCTTGGTGAGAATGTCGCGCGGATAAATGCCAAGGCGAAGCAAGTTGACCACGGCTTCACCTGCGCGGCGAGCGTCGTGCTCGCGCGACGTGTCAACTGCTGGTGCTGACGCTGAACCAGGAAGGCTCATGCCAAGGGCTTCAGCAATCGACGACATGGTGTTGGCAGTGAACATGCCGCCACATGCACCTTCACCAGGACATGCGGCCCGTTCGATGTCACCCAGTTCGCTCTCGCTCATTGTTCCGGCAGCACACGCACCAATTGCTTCGAACACGGTGGTGATGTCGATGTTCTTTCCACCGTGTTGACCAGGAAGTGTCGAGCCGTTGTACACGAACACTGACGGCAGGTTGAGACGAGCCGCTGCCATGAGCATTCCGGGAATGCTCTTGTCGCATCCGGCGAGACCCACGAATCCGTCCATACGTTCGGCGTGCACGACTGTTTCAACACTGTCTGTGATGACTTCACGACTCACCAGCGATGCACGCATGCCTTCATGGCCCATCGAGATGCCATCGCTGACAGTGATGGTGCCGAACTCGAGCGCCACTCCTCCGGCGGCGCGTACGCCTTCTTTCGATGATGCTGCAAGACGTCGAAGTGACACGTTGCATGGTGTGACTTCATTCCACGCAGAAGCGATGCCAATCTGCGGCTTCACCCAATCGTCATCACCAAGACCGACAGCGCGCAACATGGCGCGAGCTGCTGCCTTCTGGACGCCGTCAGTGACGTCGCGACTGCGAGGCTTGATGTCGATGGGGGTTCCGTCAGGTCGTGAAGACATGGCGAGAACGGTACTTGTCGCCCTCTGTGGACCCACGGAGAATCCGCGACATTGAGTTGCGTTTGATGTTAGGTATGCCTAAGATACGGATGTTAGGTACCCCTAATACAGGACCCACGGTCCGTCACCGATCAGATGCGGAGGGACAACGTGCATCGCACACGTACATGGAAGCTCGGGCTTCTCACATCACTCATCGCGGCAGTTGCTGCTTGCGGCGGTTCGACTGCTGCTCCGGATTCAACGGCGACCGCGGGAACAACAGCACCATCAGGCGGTGAAATCACCTTGTACTCGGGCCGGAGTGAAGAGCTCATTGCTGACCTTTTGACTGACTTCACCGCAACGACAGGTATCAAAGTGAACGCCCGTTACGGCGACAGTGGAGAAACGGCTGCGTTATTGCTCACCGAGGGCTCGAACTCACCTGCAGATGTCTTCCTCTCGCAAGATGCTGGTGCTCTCGGTGCGGTACGCGAATCGTTCTCGACTCTGCCCGACACAACGCTTGACAAAGTAGACGCCAACTACCGCGACGCCGAAGGAAAGTGGACAGGTGTTTCTGGTCGCGTACGCGTGATTGTGTACAACCCAAATGTGGTCAATTCACCGCCGTCATCAATCGACGAATTGCTCGATCCGAAGTGGTCAGGCCAAGTCGGCTTTCCTCCCACGAATGCATCCTGGCAATCATTCGTCACAGGACTTCGCGTACTTCGTGGCGAAGATGGCGCGAAGAAATGGCTAACTGCGTTTGCCGCAAACAAACCAGTTGCCTACGAGAAGAACAGCGCGGTTCGAGATGCTGTCAACTCTGGTGAAGTTGCACTTGGACTTGTGAATCACTACTACCTGTACGAGAAGATCGCCGCAGAAGGCGCCGACGCGGTCAAGGCCAAAAACCAGTACCTCGGCGGCGGAGATCCCGGTGGACTCGTGAACGTGGCGGGTGTTGGCATTCTCAAGAATGCCAACAACAGCTCGGCTGCACAGGTCTTCGTTGACTACTTGCTGTCGACTGAGGGCCAGGCATATTTCAGCGACAAGACTTTTGAATATCTGCTCGTGAAGGGCGAGACACAGGCTGCCGACTTGCCGGCACTCTCTGACCTTGGTGCGCCAGCCATTGATCTCTCAGATCTCAAGTCAATCGAGATCACTCAGGAACTACTTCAGCAAGTTGGTTTGCTGACAAAGTGAGCATCGACTGACAAAATGGCATGATGACGACAAAGCGGGCACCTCGAGCACAAGTGGTGCCCGCTGTCATCGTTGCGGGTGCTTCCCTTTCGCCTATTGCGTACCTCGTTGTACAATCCACATCTCGAGGCGTACGGCCATTCGTAGATGAAATTATTCAACAGCGCACAGCAGAATTGCTGACCCGCAGTCTCTTGCTCTGCGCTTCTGTCACCGTTGCAGCGGTCATTATCGGAGTCTTTGCCGCATGGGTCACCACGCTTGCAGGACTTCGCGGAAAAGTTGCTTGGACTGTGCTCTTCTCGATGCCATTGGCAATCCCGTCCTACATCTCGGCGTTTACATGGGTGTCCTGGATGCCTTCGCTCTCCGGCTTCGCCGGAGCTTTCATAGTCCTCACATTTGCCTGCTTCCCCTATGTGATGCTCCCTGTGATGGCAGTATTCTCCCGCATTGACCCATCGCACGAAGAAGTTGCCATGTCGCTTGGACGGTCACCCCTCATCACTTTTTTTGTGGTGACACTTCCCCAAGCACGTCGTGCAACTCTGTCCGGTGCGTTGTTAGTTGCGCTCTACGTTCTGGGCGACTTCGGTGCCGTGGCTGTCATGCGTCATGAAGTTTTCACGTGGGTCATATATGGCGCATATCGGTCGGGCTTCAACCCGACTCGAGCAGCGAGTCTGTCACTGGTACTTCTGGTGTTGGCACTCGCACTTACGGCAGCCGAATCACAGGCACGTGGCAAACAAGACAAGGGTGTATCGCCAGTACGCACGTTACTTCGCAGCGGTCAATCTCTTGCCAAGGTGCGCGCGTTGGCTGCCGCTGTGTCCACTGTGATCATCATTCCATCAGTCGGAGTTCCGGTCATCAGTGTTGTCTCATGGTTGCAGCGAGAATCGACACGTCGCGTGGACACATCCGACGTGGTCTCATCCGCGATGACATCGTTCGGCATTGGTGTGGCCGCTGCCTTATTTTGTTTGTTGGCTGCCTTACCAGTGGCGCTCATGTCCGTAAGACATCCGAGTCGACTGAGTCGAATGTTGTCGGCTGCCACGTACGTGACGCATTCATTGCCAGCTCTAGTCATTGGCATATCGGTTGTGTACCTAGGCATACGTGCGGTTACGCCGCTATATCAAGAACTACCAATGCTCGTCTTTGCTCATGTCATCTTGTTCATACCCGCAATGGTGACGACGCTTGAGACAGCCATTGAAAAGTCGCCGGTTCGTCTCGAGGAGATCTCGGCAAGCCTTGGGTCCTCTTCCGTCGCAACTTTCATTCGCGTGACACTTCCGTTGGCATTGCCTGGTTTGCTCGCTGGTTCAGCCCTCACGATGTTGGCGGCCGTCAAAGAACTTCCCGCCTCACTCCTACTGCTCCCCACTGGCTGGGACACGTTGTCGACCGATGTATGGCGTTTTGCCGCCGTGTCTGACTACGCAGCCGTGGCGCCACCGGCCATCACCATCATCGTGCTTGCGGCAGTTCCAACTGCGATACTCGGTGCTCTGTCCTCAATCAAGTTCAAGTCCGACTCATGACCTACGCACTACAAGTTCGAAACGTGTCCCATTCATTCGGCGATCGTGAAGTCCTTCGCGACGTCTCCTTTCAGGCAAAGACCGGATCAATCACTGCACTTCTCGGGCCATCCGGCGAGGGCAAGACCACCTTGTTACGAATCATCGCAGGCTTTGAACGACCGCGTCAGGGGGTAGTGAGCGTCAACGACAGAGTTGTGAGTTCGCCCGACACCTTCGTTCCGCCTCAGCACCGAGGTATCGGGATCGTGACGCAAGAAGGCGCGCTCTTTCCTCATCTGACAGTTGGTCAGAACATTGCTTTTGGACTTGCAGACCGTCGATCTGCAAACAGTCGCCGACGTGTCGCTGAAGTGCTCGACATGGTTGATCTTGCCGGCACCGAGAGTCACCACCCGTCAGAACTTTCCGGCGGAATGCAGCAACGTGTCGCACTCGCGCGTGCACTTGCACCTGAACCTGAATTGGTGTTGCTTGATGAGCCATTCTCTGCCCTCGACGCCTCGCTTCGGGAGAGTGTTCGCGATCATGTTGTATCTGTGTTGCGGCAAGCCGGGGAAACAGTGCTGTGGGTTACGCACGATCAAGACGAAGCTCTCTCTACTGCCGATGATGTCGCCGTACTGCTGAAAGGCACGATTGATCAAGTGGGACCACCTCTTGATATTTACAAGCATCCAACATCCCTCGCCATCGCAACGTTTGTAGGTGATGCAGTCGTTTGCGATGTCGTAGTTGCTGCAAACGAAACGGAAGCGGACTCAGCACTTGGGATATTGAAGCTCGTCAACCCGATCCGTGCGGGACACGCACGAGCCATTATTCGACCCGAACAATTTGATGTATCTGAAGTCTCGCAAGATGGGTGCCATGGAGTCGTCACACAAAGCCGTTATTTCGGGCACGATGGACTAATCAGTGTTCGTATGGCAACCGGAGAGGACATCACTGTCCGTCTTCATGCTCGCCGCCTTCCCGATGTCGGAGCTTCAGTCGGCATATCAGTGCACGGTCCGTGCACTGCGTTCACCGCCTAACGGAAGTCAACCCCGGCGAGAATTCAAGATGGCGGTGACGACCTTGCCGTCCGCCTTGCCCTTTGAGGCCTTCATCACGAGCCCCACCAGAGCGCCCATCGCCTTTTGTTCCCCGTTGCAGAACTTTGCCCAAGCGTCGGGGTCAGCGGCAATGGCCTGATCGACAAACCCCTCGACCTCGCTCGTGTCGATGGCTTCGAAGCCCTTCGCAGCTGCGATTGCCGCCGGGTCACCACCGCCATTAGCAACGATGTCTGCGAGCACGGTCTTGGCTTGAGTTGACGTCACCTTGGAATCACGTTCCATCAACGTCAACGCTGCAATGTCCTTCGCTGGAATGCGCGGAGTTGATGGCTCCTCGGAGAAAGCTTGCTGCACGTATACGAGTCCGCGCGCGACGTCGCCACCAACCTCACCCACGGACAACACATAGTCGTCTTGTCCGCGTTCGACGATGACACTGACTGCCTCGCCCTGCACATCTGCGCCGGTTGCATCGGCGAGTCGAGTACGACGAGCGGCCGGCAACATCGGCACGTTCGCGCGCACACGTGAGATCCACTCATCGCTCGGCACTAACGGAACCAGATCTGGTTCGAGGAAGTAGCGATAGTCGTCAGCATCTTCCTTGGTGCGAAGTGTGTGAGTACGGCCTTCTGCGTCGTCCCAGTGACGAGTCTCTTGGCGAATGGTTCCACCAGAGTCGATGACGTCGTACTGACGGCGTGCCTCATACTCAATGGCCCGTCCGAGCGCACGAATGGAGTTCACATTCTTGATCTCGCACCGCGTTCCAAATGGTGTGCCAACTCGGTGAACACTGACGTTGGCATCACAACGCATCGAGCCTTCTTCCATCTTTGCGTCGGATGCGCCGATTGCCAGAAGAATGGCACGCAACTCAGCCACATACTGACGCGCATCTTCAGCGCTGCGGATGTCGGGCCGCGACACAATCTCAACGAGCGGAACACCAGCGCGATTGAAGTCAATAAGTGAATACTCACTGCCGTGAATGCGCCCGGTTGCACCACCGATGTGTGTGCTCTTCCCTGTGTCTTCTTCCAAGTGCGCACGCTCTACACCGATGCGAACTCCGCTTGGAAGATCGAGAAAACCGTCGATGTTGAGTGGCTGGTCGTACTGACTGATTTGGTACGCCTTCGGCATGTCCGGGTAGAAGTAATTCTTGCGATGGAACGTGCACGGCTGAATGGTGCAGTTGAGAGCAAGACCGATACGCATGGCCAACTCGACGGCCTGTTCGTTCAACACCGGCAGAGCACCGGGCAATCCGAGCGTCACCGGGTCGATATTGGTGTTCGGCTCATCGCCGAATCGATTCGGCGAGCCGCTGAACAACTTGGTCTTGGTTGCGAGCTCGACGTGAACTTCGAGGCCACAGATGAGTTCCCAACCTTCAGGCAACAGTGTGCTCATCGCGCAGCTCCGGCGGCCTCAAGTGCCCCGCCAACGCGGAACATGGCGACTTCGCCAAGTGCTGGTGCAAGAACCTGCACACCGACTGGCAACCCGTGAGCGCCTGTTCCGAACGGCACGCTCATGGCCGGATGACCCGCGAGGTTGGTGGGAATTGTGTAGATGTCGCACAAGTACATGGACATCGGATCATCGACTTTGTCGCCAAACGGAAATGCCACCATCGGCGACGTTGGCATGAGAACCACGTCGGCCTGAGCGTATGCACGATCGAAGTCGTCAGAGATGAGCCGTCTCACTTTCAACGCTTTGCCGTAGTACGCGTCGTAATAACCCGCGGACAATGCGTATGTGCCGAGCATGATGCGTCGCTTGACTTCATCACCGAAGCCAGCAGCGCGAGTGGCGCCATACATGGCATTGGTGTCAGCGGCAGAAGTGCGCATGCCGTAACGCACACCGTCATAACGAGCCAAGTTGCTGCTCGCCTCGGCAGGAGCAATGAGGTAGTACGCGGTCAACGCATACGACAGCGATGGCAACGTGACATCGACGATTCGAGCACCAACACTCTCGAGCGCAGCGAACGCTTCGTTCAGCCGTGCAGCAACTTCCGGTTCTGCTCCTTCAGGAAGGTCTGTCACGCGACCAATGCGCATGCCTTGCACACCTTCACGTGCTGCGGCGCGAAGCGACGGCACTGGTTGTGGAATCGATGTCGAATCTTTGGGGTCGTGGCCCGCAATGACTTCCGTGATGAGTGCTGCATCATCCACCGTCGTGGCAAACGGCCCGATTTGGTCGAGGCTGCTGGCGAATGCAACGAGTCCGTAGCGACTGACGCGACCGTATGTGGGCTTCACTCCGACAACTCCGCAGAGTGCTGCGGGTTGGCGAATGGAACCACCGGTGTCGCTTCCAAGACTGACGGGAGCCAAGCCAGCCGCGACCGCTGCGGCACTTCCTCCACTGCTTCCACCGGGCACTCGCGATGTGTCGAGCGGGTTGCGAGTTGGGCCAAATGCGCTGTTCTCTGTGCTCGAACCCATCGCAAATTCGTCGAGGTTGGTCTTGCCGACCATGACGGCACCAGCGGCACCGAGTGTGGTGATGACAGTCGCGTCGTACGGCGGCTTCCAACCTTCAAGGATGTGCGACGAACATGTGGTGGGAATACCACGTGTGCACATGTTGTCCTTGATGGCAATGGGGACACCCGCAAGTGGGCCGACAGCAGCACCCGATGCAATGGCATTGTCGATACGCAGTGCAGCAGCCCGCGCATGTTCAGAAGTAACGAGATTGAATGCGTTGATGTCACCGTCGCGTTGCGCGATGACATTGAGATGATGCTCAACCACCTCGGTTGCTGACACTTCTTTTGATTGCACCGCATCGGCGATGCCTGCAGCTGTCGCGGGGATGTTTGCCATCACTCCACCAGCCCGATGATTGGTGGGACGCGGAAGCGGCCGTCTTCAGCTGCCGGTGCCGCGGCCAACACCTCGTCACGATCAAGACACGGCTGCTCTTCGTCGGCTCGCAACACGTTGACCAATGGATACGGCTGCGTCATCGGCTGCACCGCAGACAGATCAAGCGCGTCGACGTCACGGAAATGATCCATCACTTTTGCCAGTTGCTCGGTGAAGTGGGTGATGTCAGAGTCGGCGATGTCGAGGCGGGCAAGGCGGGCGACTTTGGCCACGTCTTCGGCCGAAATGGGGAATGTCACGCCTTAGATGTTACGAGCCTTCAAGCACGACCAGCACTGTCGATTCGATCGGCAGTGTCGGAAACTTGGCGCCGTCGGTGGCCCATGACTTGCCGGACTGTGACAGAGAACGCAACCACTCATTTTCGTTTTCGATTGTCGGGTCATCGCTGGCCACGATGATGCGACGCGCGGTGTAGATGAGGTTCGCATCGAGCCCGAACAATCTGACGGTGGTGTCGGCTGAATATTCATCAAGTTGGGCAAACGAGAGCACCGTCGTCCGCTTGTCCTCACTCACCACGCCGTGCACGAGACGGGCAGCACCGGTGTCACGCATCGAGTCAGTTAGCAACACCTCGCCGTGATGAAGCACATGACGAAGTGCTTTGTGTTCTGCAACTACATGCGCAACATCGGCTCGTTCAGTAGTGGTCGCGCCGACGATGTTCCACTCGATTCCCATGTGGGCGAAGAATGCCGTCGCACATCGCATACTAAGAGACGACTCACGGTTGGTGGTGTGAGCAACCGGAGCACCAATGTGACAGCCGAGCACTTCGGGCGGGAAGAACAACGACGCGTGATGTTGAATGACCTGACGTCGCACCGGGTCATTGGTGTCGCTCGTCCAAAATCGTTCGACACGACGCAACACCTCGAAATCCATCCGCCCACCACCAGAGGAACACGACTCGATCTCCACGTTCGGGTGCAGTCGTCGAACGTCATCTAGTAACGCATACAACGCCATCGTCTGGCGATGAGTCGCCGCCGTTCCCGACTCATCTGCAGCTGCAATGTGAGGCCTGTTCATGTCCCACTTCACATAAGCGATAGGCAATTCGCTCAACAAAGTGTCGAGCCGTGAGAGCACGTATGTGTACGCATCGGTTCGTGTGAGATCAAGTACCAATTGACGGCGACCAAGAACGTGGTCATAACCCGTGCGTTCAAGCACCCACTCGGGGTGTTTGCGGTACACGTCGCTGTCGGGGTTCACCATCTCTGGTTCGAACCACAATCCGAATTGCATGCCCTTTTCTGTCACTGCCTGTGCAATCGGGCCGAGACCATCGGGGTACACATTCGTGTCCACGTACCAATCACCAAGACCGGCTGAATCGTCGCGACGGCCGTTGAACCACCCGTCATCCAACACGAAGCGTTCGACACCAACTGATGCTGCGACGTCTGCAAGCTCGAGCACTTTCGAGGGCGAATGATCGAAATACATCGCTTCCCATGTGTTCAATGTGACTGGTCGGGCCGACAGATTGCCGACGACACTGCGTGCATGGGCCTGAAAAGTGCGTGCAACATGTTGCAGGCCAGATGACGAGTACACAGCCATCACCGCTGGTGTCACGTACACGTCGCCCGGCTCAAGACACACCTCACCGGGGTTCAATAATTCGCCCACTTGTAGATAGCGACGGTTGTACACCTGTCGTTCAGCACGAATGACATGGTTGCCACTCCATGCAAGGTGGGCTGCCCAACACTGTCCATCGTGAGCACCCATGTTCGATTCGTGAGCCAGAACAAATGGTGGTTGTTCATGGCTTGTCCGACCCGTTCTGTTTTCGGCAATCCACGCACCGATTGGCCACTCGATTGATTGAGTTTGAAACTCGCCACACCATCTTCCGTGAAATGTGGTGAGGTGAGTAGCTGAAGCAGGCAACGGCAACGTCACTGACAATTCGTCCAGTAGATACTTCATCTGCGAGTCATTGCGAAGTTCAACTGTGACACTGAACAACCCGATTGCAGAAAGCTCGATGTTGGTGACCAGGCACAATTCTGCATGTGCGTCGGTTGCCGTCACGGTCGCACTACTCGCCCCGTCAATGCCCCTCTGACACTCGACGTGGGTGGTCTGAAAGCGAGGCGCCCAGTCGCTGCCACCGCGATGACGCCCGAGTAGACCTGGGTGCCCCAACCAACCGTCACCATGCATCGGCACGATGGTGGCGAGTGCAGGTCGATCGATGACTCCTGCTCGAGGTCGTTGTGACACATCGTTCACGAGGCGTTGCGCTTCGGCATCGTCGATGTGCCCACCCCAATACACGATGAACGGCACGCCCCACCGCACGTCGAACACAACAGATGTCGATTGTGTGGCGAGGTGCAGCATCTGGTCCACCGAGGTGACCGTAGTCCGACAGTGAGAGACTGACCGATGTGCAGCACGACCTTCGCACCGACCCAACGCACGGAACACAGGTGCACATCGTTGGTTCACGACAGAACCGTCCGGTACTTGCGACCAATGTCGACTCACAGTCATGCCCGTTCTGCGTCGGGGGTCTCGAAGCCCCGAGCCACTACGACGTGCGTTGGTTTCCGAATCGTTGGCCAGCAATGCCAGATGAGCGCTGTGACGTGCTGTTGTACTCCCCTGACCACACCGCCACCTGGTCCTCAATGGCAGTCGACCACATCGAGAAGATCATCGCGCTGTGGACCGAACGCACCGCCACTCAATCTGCACGTGAAGACGTGGCATGCGTGTTCGTATTTGAGAATCGAGGCGCAGAGCTTGGTGCAACGATCGAGCACCCGCACGGACAGATCTATGCGTTTGACCACATGCCCGCTCGCAGTGGCGAACGTTTGTCTTGGAATCCCCCATCACGGCCGAACCTTGTCGTCACCGGCAATCAACACTGGTCGTGCGCCGTGCCACTTGCTAGTGCATACCCAGTGGCCCTTGAGTTGTGGCCAACATCGCGCATTGCTGACCTGATGTCGTTATCTGTTGAGCAACGCCGCGGACTTGCAGATCTTTTGCGCGATGTCATGTCACGACTAGATCAACTGTTTTCGTCACCCTTGCCGTACATGCTGTGGATCAATCAGCGCGACTTCAGCATGACTGCTGAACCGAACCATTGGCTACACATCGAAATTGTGTCGCCGTGGCGGGGCCCAAACCTCATGCGTTACATCGCCGCTGCCGAAGTTGGCACTGGCGAATACTTCAATCCGATGACACCTGAGTCTCTTGCTGCGAAACTTGCCGGCCGCGCGGAATGAGCAACAATGCTGCACTGACCGCACACACAATCGACACCCACTGGTTCAGTCTCAGTCCACCGGCCGAGTGCGCCGGGTCGATACGCAGTCCTTCGATGAAAAATCGGAGAATGCAGTACCCGATGACATACATATAGAACAAGCGTGGAACGTGCGGTTCGCGTCTTTTGTCAATTTGCAGAAGCACCACGCACAACACGAGACATGCAAGTGACTCGTACAAGAAGGTCGGGTGAAAAGTCGTACCAGGCGTGTATCCAGCTTTCTCAGCAGTGCGGGCCGACACTTCGAGTGCCCAAGGAAGATCCGTTGGTCGACCGAACAGTTCTTGATTGAACCAGTTGCCCCAACGGCCGATTGCTTGTGCAAGCGGTAGCGCTGGCGTTACACACACGAGCGCCGTCGGAACGTGCAACTTCATGACTTTGGCGCGCCATAAACCGACGACCACACCGAGTGCGATTCCGCCCCATACCCCAAGTCCGCCTTCCCAGACCTTGACGGTTGAACCAATATCTCCACTGAAACTCTCCCAATCAGTGAACACGTGATACGCGCGCCCTCCGATGACGCCGGCAGGAACTGCCCACATTGCAATCGATGTCATCGTGTCGCGGTCACCGATACCTCGTGCCGCAAAGCGTCGACCGGCAAGGGAGATTCCTGCGAGAACTCCGAGAGCAATCATCAATCCGTACGCATTCAATGCCAGCGCACCGACGTGCAGTGTTCCGGAACTGGGGCTTGGAATGGATGCCACGAAAGCGCTCATGATGATGTCATCAAGATGCAAGGGATAGATGTCGATGCATCACGACGTGATGCGCTGCGCAAATGCCACGGACTTGTCAAAAATCTGCTGCTTGTCAAAATCTTGAGTGGCGACATGGTAACTACGTTCGAGCATCACGTGTTCTTTGGGGCCTTTGTACATCGAGAACAAGTCGGCGCTTTGTTGTGGCGGTACGACGTGGTCTTGCGTCGACGTGAACAACAACAGAGGCACTTCGGTTGACGAGTACGTCTTTGCCAACGGACCCAACCCGTCACGCTGGAACGACATCAACGGCCGCAATGGCGTACCGGGGTACGCCAACTCTGTGACGTCGGGGTCGGCGATGTCACTGCCGATGCCATCCATCACCTCGGTACCTGCATCGATCATTCCTTGAATGGCGCCAACCATCGTGTCGTCGAAAGGAAATGCAGCAGGGTTCACACACACAATGCCGCGCACCTCAGGGTGTTGGCTCGCGGTCCACAACGTCAGAGATCCACCCATCGACAAGCCGGCGACAACAATGCGCGATGCACGCGCAGTGAGAGCCTGATACGCCCGTTCCACATCGGCCGTCCAATCTGCCCACGTGGTGGGAATCATGTCGTCGACGGCGGTTCCATGACCTGCCAACAAAGGCATCTCCACATGGAAACCAGCCCCAGCGAAGGCTTCTGCGAGACCTCGCATGCTTCCCGGATTTCCGGTGAAGCCATGCAACACGAGAACACCGGCATCACCTGACCCGACATGAGACATGGGTTCGGCGCCAGGAATGATGGGAGCGGTCATAGAACAACAATAGGTCGCCATCTGGGTGGTGTCTCCATCGTTGACATCCCCGTGTTGCACTGGTGGACTAGTCCCCCATGGCACGTTCGCGATCTTCACAAAGCTCGCGTCATGCAGATGGGTCGGCCATCACCGCTCTCGCTCCAGTCCTTGCATTGCTTCCTGCGTGGGCCGTCACCATCGCGCTTCTTTGGTGGATCACTTCTCCACTTCATGCACTCTCATACTTCGTGTTCGCTCTCATCGCTTTGTTGTTGGGGGCTGCTTTGTTTGTGCGACCCGTTCAACAATTTGTGCTGGTGCGACTTCTTGGTGCCCGCGTACCGAACCGCGATGAAAGAGATCGGCTGCAACGTGCATGGCTGATAGTTGCTCAAGCCAGTCACGTACCCGCGAGCCGTTTCATTCTTGCCATCGCAGATGGTGATGAAGTGAACGCCTTTGCTTGTGGTGGTCACCTCATGGTGGTGTCGTCATACGCAGTCAACGAACTCGACCACGATGAACTATGCGGAGTGTTGGCACATGAGTTGAGTCACCATCTCGGATTGCACACTGTTGCTCTCACGGTCAGTCAATGGCTGAGTCTTCCCGTGGTGATGTTCGCTCAACTCGGGTTCATGCTGCAGAACATCGCTGATGTCACAGCGAACTCATTGCGCGTCAAGTCTCTCGACGTTCTTGGCCGCACAGTGGCCGGAACACTGACGATTGTCAGTTGGATCTTTCTTGCAGACTTGTCACTCGCGCGGTATCTCAGTAACGCTGCAGGAAAGGGAGCCGAATTTCGAGCCGACCGCAATGCAGTCGAATTGGGATTTGGCAAACACCTATCGCGCGCACTTCGCCGCGTCATTGAAGAAGGTCGCGATGAGCGACCACGAAATTGGCGTGATCGCATGGTGACCTCCCACCCACCGGCCCGCACAAGGGTGGCTCGAATCGACGCGTACCAAAGGCAACTGCACTCGCGCCGATAGCGTCTTTCACCATGACAACGACGGCATCGGCAATCGAGGCTCGAGGGCTCGTTCGGCGATTTGGCGACAAGGAAGCGGTGGCGGGTATCGACATCACAGTCGCCAGCGGAGAGATCTTCGGGTTCCTTGGCCCGAACGGCGCCGGCAAATCAACAACCGTCCGCATGCTCACCACTCTCCTCTCCCCGAGCGACGGAACCGCATCCGTTGCCGGTTTCAATATCGACACCGAAGCCGACGATGTGCGACTTCGTATCGGCGTGGCGCTTCAAGATGCCGCTCTCGATCCGAAGCAGACAGGTCGAGAACTTCTCGACATGCAAGGTCGTTTGTATGGCCTTCCAAAAGACGTTCGCCTTCGTCGCGTCGACGAACTTCTCCAATTGGTCAACATCGGTGGCTCCATCGACGACCGAATCGCTACATATTCGGGTGGTATGAAGCGTCGTCTTGACCTTGCCGCTGCATTGGTACATCAACCAGAGGTGTTGTTCCTCGACGAACCAACAACTGGCCTCGACCCCACCAGCAGAGCAGCAGTGTGGGAAGAGGTGCGGTATCTCAACGAGCAATTGGGCATCACCATCTTTCTCACGACGCAATATCTGGAAGAAGCCGACGAACTTGCCGATCGTGTCGGCATCATCGCCCGCGGAAAAATCGTTGCCGAAGGAACTCCCGATGAGCTCAAGCGTTCGATTGGTGCCGATGTCATCATCGCCAAGGTTGGTAGTGGCGACGGCTCCCGTGCTGCGCAAGTGCTCGCGGCGCTCTCTGATCTTGATTCTGTCGAAGTGTCCGGAGACCAACTCGTCATTGCCACTGCCCACGGAGCGTCGGCAATCAGCCCAGTTGCTGTCACATTGGCGAACAACTCCATCAAAGTGAGCGAACTCACTTTGCGTACTCCAACCCTCGACGACGTGTTCCTTCACACCACCGGTTCGCGCATGGATGCAAATGAAGAAGAGGCGGTCACAGCATGAACACACGTACTGACCGCATCACGCCTCGCCACGCGGGTTTCTGGAGTGACCTCACGTCGGTTGCTTTGCGCGCACTTCGACTTGCATCGCGCGACCTTGAGGCCATCATCCCTGGCATGGCAGTGCCGCTGTTCTTTCTCATCGTCAATATCGGCAGCTTGCAAAGCTTCGTTGAAGGAAACCTGCCACCAGGTTTTGACTTCAAGGGTTTCCAACTACCAGTGTCCGTCATCTTCGCAGTCACCGGAATTTCGCGCGCAGGCTCGCTCGTGGTCGACGTACAAGACGGCTATTTCGACAGACTGCTCCTCACGCCAGTCAGCAGAACCACCTTGCTGATCGGGCTCATGATCGCTGACCTCGCCGTTGTCATCGTGATGACCATCCCCGTGCTCATCTTGGGATTCATCATCGGTGTCGGTTTCGAAACCGGAATCCTCGGAATGCTTGTATTCATACTCATCGGCGCAGCTTGGGGAATCGCATTCACCGGGTTTCCGTACGCCATCGCGCTTCGCACGGGCAACCCGACGGCAGTGAACAACGCCTTCCTCTTGTTCTTTCCATTTGCTTTTCTCACCACCGCGTATGTGCCGAAAGATCAACTCACCGGTTGGTTGTCGGTCGCAGCCAATTTCAACCCGACTACATATTTGCTAGAGGGTATGCGCACTCTCATCTTGCAAGGCTGGGACAGCACCGCGATTCTGCAGGCCTTCCTCTCATCTGGCATCGTGGCGATGGTGTCGTTCACGCTCGCCTTCACAGCACTTCGTGGTCGCGTTCGTCGCAAGTGACCAAGTTCGAGACACTGTGATGAACCAGTCATTCCTTGCTGCCACAAAGGGTCAGCGAAGTGTGCACACACCAGTGTGGTTCATGCGGCAGGCCGGTCGCAGTTTGCCCGAGTACCGCGCCATTCGCGGGGAAGGAAGCATTCTCGAGGCAATAAAGAAACCCGACCTTGCCGCTGAGATCACACTTCAACCGGTTCGTCGTTACGGAGTCGATGCAGCGGTCTTGTACAGCGACATCGTTGTGCCACCGCATGCCGTCGGGTTCGGAATCGATGTGGCCCCCGGAACAGGTCCGGTCGCCGAGCGCCCACTTCGGTCACGAACAGATCTCACGCGGTTACGCGAACTTGAAGTGGCAGACATCGACTACGTCGTGCGCACTGTGGAGTTGCTCGTGAAGGAACTGCCGGTGCCACTTCTTGCATTTGCTGGTGCGCCATTTACGGTCGCGTCGTATCTCATTGAGGGTCGTCCGAGTCGCACGTACCAACACACAAAAGCGCTGATGCACACTGACGAAGTCTTGTGGCATGAAGTCATGGAACGACTCACTCAGCACGCCTCTGTTTTCATCTCTGCACAACTGTCAGCTGGTGCTCAAGCTTTCCAAGTGTTCGACTCCTGGGCCGGAGCGCTGTCACGTAGCGACTACGACCGCTTCGTGCGCCCCCACAGCACTCGCCTGTTCAGTGCCATCGCAGATGCACACCCACATGCACCCGGAATCCACTTCGGAATCGGCTGCGATCATTTACTGGAATCGATGAACTCAGTGGGCAACAAAGTCATCGGGCTCGACTGGAGAACGAGCATCTCTCAGGCTCGCCAACGTCTTGGCACAAACATTGTCGTGCAAGGCAACCTCGACCCCGCACTCGTGCTCGCTAGTTCTGATGTCGCCATTGCTGGCGCCGAACAAGTTCTCGCCGACAACGCAGGTCATGCAGGTCACATCTTCAATCTGGGGCACGGTGTGCAACCCGACACCGACCCTGGGATACTCACTGAGGTCGTGAATCTCGTGCACGAAAGGACCGCTTCATGACATCACAGCGCATCGCGGTGCTTCTCATGGCGTATGGCACGCCGCGTACCAAAGAAGAAATCCTGCCCTACTACACCGACATCCGGCGTGGACGTCCGCCGACACCAGAGTTGCTTGCCGAATTGACCGCGCGATACGACGCCATCGGAGGGCTCTCACCACTGAAGCAACTGACTGAGGCACAGCAGACGGGCCTTCAAAGCGCGCTTGACGCAATCGAACCTGGCACATACACCGTGTTCTTGGGTCTAAAGCATGCGACACCTTTCATTGAAGAGTCGGTCGAAGAAATCGCTGCGCAGGGTTTCACTCGCATTGTCGGGGTCGTGCTTGCACCTCACTTTTCTTCTTATTCGATTGGTCAATATCTTGGTCGCACGCGTGAGGCCGCTGCGCCACACGGAATCGATGTCGTAGGTGTCGAATCGTGGGCTATCGAGCCGGCATTCATCGACTTTCTCGCCGATGACATGCGCACAAAGTTGGCGGGTCTTCCGGCACACACGAAAGTGCTGTTCACCGCACACTCACTGCCGCAACGAATCATTGACGGAGGCGATCCGTATCCTCACGAACTGCGCGCAACCGCCGAGGCCGTCGCAACCGCAGTTGGTCTCATGCAGCCGTCGCAATGGTCGATTGCTTGGCAGTCCGCCGGCCGCACGCCAGAACCCTGGATCGGCCCCGACATTCTCACCGTCATCGATGAACTCACAGCGACGGAAGACCCAGAGAAAGTCGACGGTGTACTCGTGTGTGCCTGCGGATTCGTCGCTGACCACTTGGAAGTTCTCTATGACCTCGACATTGAGGCACAACATCATGCATCTGAGCGCGGACTAGCTTTCGCGCGCACTGCTTGCGTCAATGACGACAGCGCCGTCATGAGCGCACTTGCGGCACGAGTGGTGTCTGTGTCGTGAACCACCACGTCGTGGTCGTCGGCGGCGGTATCACCGGACTTGCCACCGCATTCTCCATTCTCGTCAATGCGAACGAGAACATCTCGGTGAGCCTCTTCGAAGCGTCGTCATCGACAGGCGGGCTCATTCGAACATCTCCGTTTGCTGGTCTCGACGCCGTTGATGAGGGTGCAGACAGTTTTCTCATGCGAGTCCCCTTCGCCCACGACCTTGCGCGCGACGTGGGCATTGCCACTGCCCTTACTTCGCCGACATCTGCACATGCCGCTGTATGGCACGAACGACTACACCCGATTCCGCCAGCAATGGTGTTGGGTGTGCCAGCAGGAATGTCATCAGTTGCCCTTGGTTCGCTGCTCTCCCCTTCAGCAAAGCTTCGTGCTGCACTTGACGTCGTTCTCCCGCGTCACAAGACAGACCATGACTGTCTTGGCGCTGCTGTACGCGCGCGATTCGGTCGCCAGGTGAACGAACGACTGGTCGACCCACTCATCGGAAGCATCTACGCCGCTGACACCGACAACTTCAGCCTCGAGGCGGTTCCCCAAGTGGCTGCGCTTGCCTCCGAACGAAGCATGTTGCTTGCTGCGCGAAAGACGCGCTCGGCAGCAACTGCAACAGGTCCTGTGTTTGCTGCCCCACTTCGTGGCATGGGAGCACTCACATCCGCTGTACGCGAGCGCGTCGAGTCATTCGGAGGACACATCCGCACTGGTGCACGCGTCACATCGGTCACACGTGGTGATGCCGGTCGATACAGCGTCGCATACGTTGATGAGACTGGTCACTCTCAGGTCGACGCTCACGCAGTGGTGTTGGCAACTCCTGCACGACACACTGCTGACATCGTGCGGTCGCTCGACAAAGAAGTGGCCGACTACCTCTCGACTCGCGTGCATGCCTCCGTCGCCTTGATCACCGTTCAAGTTCCAAAGAGCCAGTGGAAATCGTCTCTGAACGGCAGTGGGTACCTCGTACCGAAACCCGATCAGCGTTGGGTGACTGCCGCATCGTTCGGCAGCAACAAGTGGGCGCACTGGGTACCAAGCGACGACTCCATCATTCTTCGCGTATCACTTGGTCGTGATGGCCTCGACGTGATGCATCACGACGACCAGACACTCGTGAATCTCATGCTCGCTGATCTGAAACACCATCTGGGTGTCGACCTTGAGCCGCTGATGTGTCGCATCTCGCGCTGGCCTGAATCATTTCCTCAATACCGCCCACATCACTTCGCATCACTCGTTCGGGCAGAACAGGCCCTGGCATCGGCAGCCCGCGGCGTGTTTCTAGCCGGAGCGAGTTATCGAGGTATCGGTATTCCAGCATGCGTGCAACAGGCTCGCGCAGCAGCCAATGCAGCGCTTGAGCATGTCGGGTCAACACGCACCTGACGATGACAGACTGAGGACGTCATGAACAGACTGTCCGCGCGCATCACCATGGGGTCGATCATTGCGTCGATCATTGCGTTGACCCTTGCTCCGGTCTCTGCGATGGCATCACCATCACCAATGAGTGACTCATCAACTAGCGGAAAAGTTGTCAAACCATCGAAATATGTCGAAGTTGCCCGACTTGTCATTCCGTCACTTGGCATCACCGAGAAGGTGGTCCCTGGAACGACGATGGATGTGTACGACCGAGGCGTCGGATTGTGGCCGACCAGTCCACTTGCGGGTCAACGTGGAAACTTCGTGGTTGGTGGACATCGCACGAGTGGACACAAACCATTCCGAAACATCGACAAGCTTCGCGTCAGCGATTCGATCATCGTGCACGCAGCGCTCAGACCGTGATTGCTCGTATTCCACGCTCACTTGTCGCAGGACTACTTGTTGCTGCTGCGATGCCGCCATGGGGTTGGTGGCCTCTTGCTCTCGCTGGTGTCGCCCTCTACGGAACAACGGTGTTGAGCAACGAATCGTCGCCAAGGAAAGACTTCTTTTCTGGTTGGCTCTTCGGCGTCGGATGGTTCTTGCCGGCAATGGCCTGGATGTGGTTTCTCACCGCACCCGGATATGTCATTGCTGTTGCATTGTTTGCAGCATTCCACGGGTGTGCGGCGTTGCTTGCCGGAACACTGTCTCGACGAAGTAATCACCAGACACCGCTGCTCTTCGCAGTCACACACACACTTGCCGAGACCTTGCGCATGTCATTTCCCTTCGGAGGAGTGCCACTTGCAACTCTTGGCATAGCCAATGCATCATCTCCACTTGCAGCACTTGCACCTTGGGGCGGGGTCATCTTGTTGACCGTCAGCACTTTCTGGTTGATGCTCGGACAGCATCGCTTGAGACGAGCACTTGTCGTCGTCCTTGTGCTCGTGCTCGCGTCAAATGTCGACTTGACGAGTGATTCCGCCGATGAATACACGGTCGCATTGATTCAGGGAGGTGGCGAGCAAGGCACGCACGCAGTTGACACAGACCCACGGGTGGTGTTCGACCGTCACATGAAACTCACTCGCAGTTTGACGAACAACCAGAACATTGATGCAGTCATCTGGCCTGAGAATGTCATCAACGTCGATGACTTCGAGAGCTCACCTGAGTTCGACGAACTCGCTACTGAAGCGAAACGACTTGCGGTTCCGCTCGTCGTTGGTGTTACCGAAGACATTGGTGAAAATGGCTCCACCAATGCACAGCTTGTTATCACTGCTGATGGCGCAATTGAGGATCGCTACGACAAAGTTCGGCGTGTTCCTTTCGGTGAATATATGCCATTCAGAAGTGTGTTGAGCGCATTGTCGGACTCGACGAACCTTGTGCCACGTGATGCTGTCGCTGGCAGAGGTCCTGCCGTTCTTTCTATTGGTGGAGTGCGCGCGAGTGTGGCGATCTCGTGGGAGGTGTTCTTCGGGGGTCGCGTCGACGAGGGTGTCGAACGTGGTGCCACGTTCATCATCAATCCCACCAATGGATCCAGTTACACCGGAACAATCCTGCAAACACAACAAGTTGCATCGTCGCGCCTGCGTGCACGAGAACAAGGACGCCAACTCGTTCAAGTGTCGCCAACCGGCTTCTCGGCTCACATCACAGACCGCGGGGATGTGCTGCAACGCACGGGCATCTCGGAAGCAAAGACCGTCGTCGCGACAGTTCAACTTCGCGAAGGTCGCACCGTGTACTCCTACACGGGCAATGCACCGCTCATCTGCTTGTTGTTGTTGACCCTCGCTGCGGCGATGTGGACCCGCCGCACAATCAGCACTGCTCCGTAAGGAGTCGAGCCAGCTCTCCTCTGCAAGGAGCAAAACAGCGCATCACTGCGTCGGGAGTCAAATCAGTGACCCACAGTTAGCCTGACCGACCTATGCGTGAGCCGTACGACCCGAACGGTCCCCTCCGCATCGCCTACCTCACCTATCGCGGTAAACCCCACGTTGGTGGTCAAGGTGTGTACACACGGCATCTCACCAAGGCCCTTGCCGACCTTGGACACCATGTCGAAGTGTTCGCCGGTCAGCCGTATCCGATTCTTGACGAGCGCATTGAACTGCACAAGTTGCCGAGCCTCGACATCTTCAATGACCACTACCCCGGACGTCTACCCGCGTACTGGGAACTCAAAACGTGGCCTGATGTCGTCGAGACCGCACAATTTCTCACTGGCAAGTTCAGTGAGCCCTTGGCGTTCAGTATGCGCGTACGTCGCGTCTTGAAGGAACGTCAACTTGATTTTCATCTTGTGCACGACAACCAGTGTCTCGGACGTGACATGTTGAAGGTCGAGCGCATGATTCCCACCATCGTCACGCTGCACCACCCCATCACCAAAGACCGCGAACTTGAGATGAGTCACGCCCCTAATTGGTGGAAGCGACGCAGCGTCGGACGTTGGTATTCCTTCGTCACCATGCAAGGCAAAGTGGCCAGCCGAATGCCGCGCATCGTTGTCGTGAGCGAGAACAGCATCACGGACATCAACAAGGACATGGGCGTGTCGCTCGATCGCATGCGACTCGTACCCGTCGGTGTCGACCCCGACTTGTTCAAACCACTTCCTCAAGTGCAGCGCAAACCAGGGCAACTCATCACCACCGCTAGCGCTGACGTCGCACTCAAAGGTCTCTCCTACCTCTTGGAAGCACTCGCAAAGTTGCGCAGTGAACGTAATGTGCGCCTCACCATCATCGGAAAACCAAAATCTGGAAAGAGTGCTGACCTCATCGACTCGCTCGGACTACGCGACTGCATCGATTTCGTGTCAGGGGTGTCCGACGAGCGAATTGTCGAGCTATACGCGGAATCTGAACTCGCAGTGGTGCCCAGTCTTTATGAAGGTTTCAGCCTTCCGGCAATCGAAGCAATGTGCACCGGCACATGTCTCGTCGCAACCGACGGTGGAGCACTTCCCGAAGTCACCGGTCGTGACAACGACACCGTGCTCAGTTGTCCGGCTGGCGATGCCGACGCACTTGCTGCCGCTATTCGACGTGGTCTCGATGATGCTGCACTGCGCGAACGCATCGGAGCTGCAGGTCGCCAACGCGTGGTCGAACGGTGGAGTTGGCGTCATTGCGCCGAGCTCACTGTTGCGCAATACCGCGAGGTGCTCGACATGCCCCATAATCGCAAGAAGCTGGAAAACCCATGCTGACGCTGCGCTTCGACCGACTCAACGTTCGACCAGGCACGTCATTCCTCGACGCCGGTGCCGGCTTCGGGCGACATGCATTTGCAGCGGCACGAGAAGGTGCGCGCGTCGTGGCACTTGACTACGCCGCAGAAGAAGTGGTCGGCACGCGCGCCACGTTCGGAGCGATGCTCGAAGCAGGTGAGATCTCACCAAACAACTACGGCGGAGTACTGCGTGGCGACGCAACTCGTTTGCCATTTGCAGATGGAACCTTCGACACAGTGGTCACCTCTGAAGTACTCGAACACATCCAAGATGACGTCGCCGCCATCAAGGAACTCGTCCGAGTGTTGAAGCCAGGCGGAACTCTGGGAGTGACTGTTCCATCTTGGTGGCCTGAGAAAGTCAACTGGATGCTGTCCGACGAATACCACGCACCGAAAAGTCGTGGTGGTCATGTTCGTATCTACAGCGGAACTGAGTTGAAGGCCAAGCTTCGCGCAGCCGGAGTTGAGGTCACTGGTTCGCATCACGCACACGCACTTCACTCGCCTTACTGGTGGTTGAAGTGCGCAGTCGGACCCACCAAGGACGACCATCGCGCCGTCGCCGCATACAGAAAATTCCTCGAATGGGACATTGTCACTGGCCCGACGTGGACCAAGGTCGCAGATCGCGTATTGAATCCGGTGCTCGGAAAGAGTTTCGTGGTGTACGCCACCAAGCAGCCGGTAGACACGAGAAGTGCACGATGACAACTCTCCCGCTTCCTCACCTGCCTGGCATTCTCACCACAGCTGACCTCGCGCGTACCGCTGACTCCATTCAGGCACTTCAATTACCGAACGGAATGATTCCGTGGTACCCAGGTGGCCACTGTGATCCGTGGAACCACGTCGAAACTGCAATGGCGCTCGACATCATGGGTCGACCCGATGCCGCGCTGCGTGCGTATCAATGGCTCGCAGACATTCAGCGCGCCGACGGAAGTTGGCACAACTACTACATGCCAGACGGATCACTCGAAGACGCAAAACTTGACTCAAACGTCATTGCATATATCGGTACCGGCTTATGGCATCACTGGCTGTGCACGCGTGACACCAAGGGAGTGGCCGAACTGTGGCCAACTGTCAAAGCAGCGCTTGAGTGGGTACTCGATCATCGACGCACCGACGGAACGGTCTTGTGGGCCCGCGAAGTTGACGGTTGCCCTTGGGACTACGCCCTTCTCACGGGTTCTTCGAGCATCCGCCACGCATTGCACTGCGGGGCCGCGCTCGGTGCGCTTGTCGGCGACCCGCAACCTGAATGGAATCGTGCCGCTGATGTCATCGACCAGGTCATCAACACCAACCTCGGCGCCTTCGAGCCGAAGGAACGCTGGGCAATGGACTGGTACTACCCCGTCCTCACCGGGGCAATGACAGGTGCGCGCGCCAAAGCACGACTTGCTGAGGGCTGGGACCGTTTCGTCATGGACGACCGTGGCGTGCGCTGCGTAAACGACGAACAATGGGTCACTGCTGCGGAAACAAGCGAGTGTGCCATCGCACATTGTGCTGTCGGTGACCGCGAAACTGCCCGTGAGTTGCTGCTGTGGACCATGCCCCACCGTTGCATTGACGGCGCGTATTTCACTGGCATCGTGTACCCAGTCGAGCCTCACAAGACCATCGTGAACTTCCCAGCGAACGAACGCAGTGCATACACGGCTGCTGCAATTATCTTGGCGGCAGATGCCATCGCTATGCCATCTGCCGCGTCATCGATCTTCACAGCAACTGTGAAGCGCAAGAACGCACACATCAACATTCCCGTCATTTGATGTTTGCCCTCAGCGAGGGTTGGAACGACGTCGACAGATTTAGAGTCGTCGCAGAACCCTCAACGAACCGGTGGCTGACTCCTCGACAAAGAGTCCACTCTCAACTGCGGGCAGATAGATGTTTTCGTACGGTGGCCGACCACCATCTGCAGGGTCTGGAAATACATCGTGAATTGCCAGCACTCCTCCTTGCGCCACATGCGGTGTCCAACCTTGATAATCGCGTGATGCTGGCTCGACACCGTGGCCACCGTCGATAAAGAGAAACGCAAGTGGCGTTGTCCATGTGTGAGAAATTTTCCATGAATCACCGACCATTGTCACGACGCTGTCCGTGAGTCCGGCACCCAAGATGGTTCGACGGAAATGAGGCAAAGTGTCGATGCGACCAGTGTGTTCATCAACCAACGACGTGTCGTGCCATTCCCAGCCGGGTTGGTTTTCTTCGCTTCCGAAGTGGTGGTCAATGGCGAACAATGTGCGCCGAGCATCACGTGCAGCACCACCCAACCACACCGTCGACCTGCCGCAGTACGAACCTACTTCGACGAATGGAAGCTTTGGCACCGACGAGGCTGCAGACATTGCCGCTTCGAACAGCGCATCACCTTCATCTTCAGGCATGAATCCCTTTGCTGCAAGTGCGTGAGCGCGCAGAGTCGGAGCAAGTGGCACATCGCGACCCTACTATGGACTCGTGAAAGCTGCTCTGGACGACCTTCTTCGCTTGCTTGATCTTGAAGCAATCGAAGTGAACATCTTCCGCGGATCATCTGCCGACGAGAATCGTCAGCGTGTGTTCGGTGGTCAAGTGGCCGGACAGGCACTCGTTGCAGCTGTTCGAACTGTCGATGAGCCATCGCGACAAGTGCACTCTCTGCACGGGTACTTCTTGCGCCCGGGTGACCCGTCCATCCCGATCTTGTATGAAGTCGAGCGCATCCGCGACGGACGCAGTTTCACCACCCGACGTGTGATGGCAGTGCAGCATGGTGAAGTCATCTTCAACCTCACCGCAAGTTTTCATGCGCCCGAGCCGGGTCTTGAGCACCAGATCACTGCTTCGACAGATCTTCCATCTCCGGAATCACTCCCCGACTTTCGCACGCGCATGGAGCCCTACAAAGAAATGCTCGGCGAGGAATACGACCGCCCGCGACCAATTGACCTTCGTTATGTCGACGCTGATCCCATGGCGCGACGCGGAACATCTGCACCTGGTCAACGGGTGTGGTGGAAAACGGTCGATGTGTTGCCAGACGATCCCGTCTTGCACGCGTGCATTGCCACCTATGCAAGCGACATGACATTGCTCGACACCACATTGTTGCCACACGGGCTTGGCTGGGGTGACGCAAACGTGCAGATGGCAAGTCTCGACCATGCCATGTGGTTCCATCGACCCTTCCGTGCTGATGACTGGTTGTTATATGACCAGTGGGCCATCAGCACATCAAATTCACGCGGTCTTGCTGGTGGTTCCATCTACACCCGCTCTGGCGATCTTGCGGTCACCGTGGTTCAAGAAGGTCTCATCCGCGTCAAGAAGTCATGACGTTGCGCAAAACACTCCTTGTGCTGCTTTCGCTGACCACCACGGTTGCTGTTACTGCGTCGGCTGCAACCGTTGAAGCGGCAACCGGTCGTGCATCGGCTGCAACCACCTATGCACCAGAAGTTCGCAAGCGCACCGCACTTAAGGTCAAAGACCCTGTGTCGGTGGTCGAACGTAAGTCGTCAGACGCATTCGTCTTCGTAGTGCAGCGACAAGGTCAAGTGCTGAGGTGGACCAAGGGCGGCAAGAAGACCTCACGGGTACTCGATATCTCATCACTTACGTCAACCGACTCTGAGCGTGGTTTGTTGGGGCTCACGTTCATTGGTGACAAGGCTTACATCAACCACACCAACAAAGATGGCGACACCGTGGTCGCTGAGTACACGGTGCGTCCGGACGGGCGTTTTGTGGCAAGTTCACGACGAGTGGTGATCACCATCGACCAGCCGTACTCCAACCACAACGGTGGCGATGTCGTCACCGGTCCAGACAACTTGTTGTACATCGGCATGGGTGATGGCGGAAGTGGTAATGACCCTGAACGCCGTGCACTGAACACCAAAGAACTACTCGGCAAGATGTTGCGCATTGATCCTCGATCTTCAGGCACGACGCCGTATTCAATTCCGAAAGACAATCCGCTCGCCACAAACAAGAACGCACGGCCAGAAATTTGGTCGCTGGGGCTACGCAACCCGTGGCGCTACTCCTTTGACGATGACGGAAACCTCTGGGTGGCCGACGTTGGTCAGAACAAATGGGAAGAAGTGTCTGTTGCCCCTGCCAAGCGTGATGCTGCAGGCACCGTGATTGCAGGTGGGCGCGGTGTCAATTTCGGATGGCCCGCCTACGAAGGACCCGAGCGGTACAAGTCCGACCAACAGGCACGAAATGCATTGCGCCCCATTCACTCATACGAACATGGCGATGCAGGATGCTCCATCAGTGGAGGCGCACGCGTCCCACGCAATCATCCGCAGGTGGCTCTGCGGGGATGGTACGTGTTCAGCGACTATTGCTCAGGAGAATTGACCGGGCTTCAACTAAACGGAGTGAAACTCCTCGCTACACACATGTTGGTCGGTGGCTTAGGAAATGCAGTGTCTGTCGATCAGACATCGAATGGCATTTTCGTGTCGAGTCTCGATGACAAGATCTACGAAATCTTGGCGTCGTAAGTTCAACGCACCGTCAGCGGTGTGACCCCATGAACATGCCGCGCAACGCCTGGTAATTCTCGATGCAGTGACCTGCACCGAGAACCACGGCCTCAAGAGGTTGTGGCGACATACGAACCGGTACTGATGTTTCGCGAGCGATGCGCTCGGCAAGTCCACGCAACATGCCGCCACCGCCGACCAAGTACATGCCACGTGCAAGGAAGTCTTGTGCCAACTCTGGCGGTGCCTTGGACAGACAGCGCTTCACGGACAACACCATTGACGCCACTGGCTCGTCAATGGCGAAGCGAACTTCTTCTGCGGTGAGACGAATGGTCTTTGGAAGCCCCGAGACCAAGTCACGGCCACGAATGTCCGCGCTTCGTTCGTCACCAACCGGGTCAGCGGAACCAATCTGAATCTTGATTTCTTCAGCAGTGCGTTCCCCAATGGCGACGCCGTGCTCACGTCGCACGTAGTTCTGAATCGCCGCATCAATGTCGAAGCTGCCTACGCGTACCGCTTCAAGTGCGACAATGCCGCCAAGGCTGATGACAGCGGTCTCGGTTGTGCCACCACCAATATCGATGACCATGTTGCCGACTGGTTCATCAATCGGAAGATTGGCGCCAATAGCTGCTGCCATCGGTTGCTCGATGAGCTGGGCATCGGATGCACCCGCTCGGCGTGCGGCATCGGTGACTGCGCGACGTTCAACTTCAGTAATTGCCGATGGTACACAGATGACCACTTTTGGCCGCGTGAAGCGAGAGACGCCGACGCGCTGAAGAAGCAGGCGAATCATTCTCTCGGTGATGTCAAAGTCGGTGATTGCGCCACCACGAAGTGGTCGAACCGCCACGATGTAGCTCGGTGTACGTCCGATCATGTCCCATGCGTCGTGACCAGTGGCGAGCACTTCTCCACTCTTGCGATTCACTGCAATGACTGACGGCTCGTTCAAGACGATGCCACGGCCCTTCATGTACACGAGAGTGTTTGCCGTACCGAGGTCGATTGCTAGGTCACGCGCCATCAGAAGTACCGACCGTCAGATTGTGTCGAGTTGCCATGTGACATCGACTCATGGCGTGCTTCTGGTGAAAGTGCATCAATGTGTCGTCGAAAGGCCGCGATGCTGTCGTCGATGCGGCTGGCTCGATGATCAAGGTACACAAGCACAAGCAACGCAGATCCGCATCCGGCGGCGAGCACAGCAAACACCCACGCCACCAATCCCATCGCAATCATTGTGGCACCGTCGGTACTGAGTTCGGGGGAACGATCTCCTGTGCGCCGGTCCCCCAGGCGTCGCCACCCTCCCAATGTTCTTTCTTCCAGATAGGGGCAGATGACTTCAACGCATCGATGGCGTATCTCGCAGCTGCGAACGCTTCTGGTCGATGCGGAGCAGAGACCACGGCCAGCACTGACGACTCGCCCAATTGCAGACGACCGAGACGGTGCAACAACGCAATACGACCGACATCTGGCCAACGATGCCGAGTTTCACGGGCAATGTCGGAGAACACAGTCACAACTCGCTCTTCGAAGGCCTCATAGGTGAGTGCCTCGACATCACTGCGACCCTCAGCGTTGTCTCGAACTGTGCCCGAAAACAAGACCACAGCGCCACAGTGAGGCTGTACTGCCCAGTCATACGCCGCGCCCACGGGTAATGATTCGTGACCGACGGCCAACCATTCTTCGCCTGTGTCTGGAGGAAGCACGCGACAAGCGTACTGCCCGACCGAAACGCTCTGACTGACGCAAGTAACCTGCTCGTCCTGTGGAACATGGTGATGACGACATCGAGAGATCTCAGGCACCGTTGCCACCACACGAACGAACGTGGCGACACCCGAGCGAAGTCGGGTCATGGAATGCCGAACTTCACGCAACTCTCACTAGCCCACCGCCACTCTCACGTCGATTGGCACTATTTGCCACCACCATCGCAGGTGCAGTTGCGCTCGCAATCATCGTCATCACTGTTCCTCGCGGAGTAGGAACAGAGACGACTAGCGATTCGACCGTTGCCACTTCAGTAGTGAACTCATCGCAGCCAGTAACAACTTCACAGAAGCGTCAGCGCAACACTTCACTTGCGACGTCAGCTGTACGAGTGAGTTCAAAGGGCGTCTACGTAGCAGCATCAGACGAGTTGCCGACAGGCCATGGCTTGGGCGACTCCATCAGCATCGCCACAGAGCCAAACGAACAAATCAGCGCGACACTTGCCTCGATAGACACCACGACCGGCCTTGCTCTCCTCACCACTGCGCAAGTTGCCGCTGCATCGGCTACATCTGATGTGTCGCTTCCACCAAGCGACACTTCCACACGAGCTCTACCAAGTTCCATGGTCATCATTGAGGTTGCAAGCGGCACACGACATGATGCATCACTCGGAGTGTCGATGGCCGGCGACGTTCGGGTGTTGCCTCTGGACGGCGCTCGAGCATTGGCCGGCATCGGTATCGCGCGAGATGAGCAAGGTGAATTTCTTGGTATCGCCCTACGACATCACCTTGCGACAAAACTCGTACCGATTGACACCATCGAAGCTCTTGTCACGACCATGCTTGGCACTTCAGTCTCACCGTAGGCTCTGCACATGGCCGACGACTCCCCCAGCGGCGACGACACACCAGATCCGTTCAAGATGTTCGGGAGTATGGGCTTTCTTGGCGACATGATGAAGGCGATGGGCTCGCAAGGCCCGCTTAACTGGGATATCGCCACTCAATTTGCAGGTCTTGGTGCACTTGGTGATTCCGCTGATTCACAGCCAGATCCGACTGTTCGATTCGCTTACAACGATTTGGCCAGAGTTGCCGACATGCACGTACGCGATGTCAGTGGCCTCGACACAAATGTTGGTGGTCGAGCGACTGAAATTCTGACGACTACTCGTTCCGAGTGGGCGCGACGCACTCTGAAAGACTTCCGTCCGCTCTTCACTGATCTCGCGACATCACTGTCGCAACGAGACGTCGATACCGACACTGACGGCGACCCGATGGCAGCGATGATGGCAAGCCTGTCTGGCCTGATGGCCCCGGCAATGGTCGGGATGACCGTGGGTGGCATGGTCGGTGCGCTCGCCCAACGCGCATTTGGGCAGTACGACTTTCCGTTGCCACGTGCCGACACCAGCGAGTTGCTTCTTGTGCCATCGACAATCGAGAACTTCGCGACTGACTGGAGCTTGGCAATCGACGATGTTCGTATGTGGGTGCTCATTCACGAACTGACTTCACATGCGGTATTGAATACGGCTGCAGTGGAAGACGGAATCACTGACCTGGTTCGCCGCCACGTGTCGCTCTTCAAACCAGACTCCAGTGCCGTCATGGACGCACTGTCTGGCCTCGATGCTTCCTCGAGCGACGCACTTGAACACATTCAAAAAGTGTTCAGCGACCCCACACTCATCCTTGGTGCGGTGAGATCGAGTGCTCAAGAAGAACTCGCGCCACTTCTTGATGCACATGTCGCAGCAGTACTTGCCTACATCGACCACATCGTCGATCACGCGTCACAACGAGTTCTCGGATCAGGTCACACCATCGCAGAAGCCGTTCGACGTCGCCGTCTTGAGGCTGGCAAAGACGCCGTATTCGTCGAACGTCTATTGGGGCTGCATCTCACGCGCCAGCAACTTGAACGTGGCGCGGAATTCATTCGCGGCGTCATTGAACGAGGCGGCGAGCAAGCACCAGCAAAGTTGATTCAGAAAGTTGGCAACTTGCCGACGCCTAGCGAGCTTGAAGCCCCCGGCCTCTGGCTCGCGCGCCTCGAGATTCAGTGACCCGACGTCGACCACCAGGCGACTGACGCACAAACAGGGCGCAGCCCGCTAGTCCGACAATTCCGACGACGTAAAAACCGACGGGACCGGCCATGGACAGCAAAACTGGTATGACGCCCGCGGCCACCCACGCCAATTGATTCTGGGTTTCGAACTTGGCGAATGCTCGACCACGATTGGCATCAGGTGCATCTTGTTGCACGATTGCTTCGAAGGCCAATCGTCCAATGGCTGCTGCAGCATTGACGAGCGCCGTCAGAACTAGTCCGGCGGTGATGCTTCCCACCCACCCTGCAATCAGACCTGCTGCAGCCACGACAGCAATAGTCACGATCAACATCGTGTCGACATTTAGTCGGCGGCGTATGGCGGGTGCGACAGTGTTGGCAAGCAGTGTGCACAGTCCGGCCAGCGCGAGTGCAAAACCGAACCATGCCGTTCCAGCTGTCTCGTGGCGCAACCAGAACGCAAGATGGAAAAACATGAACCCCACTGCGCCACGCAGAATGCGCATCATGGTCGCAGCTCGCACCACGCGAGGTGAACGCAACTCACGTACCTCGAGTGGAGTCGCTTGTTCGGCTGCGGTCACCACATCACGGGGCAATTGCAAGGCAGACGCACACGCAAAGGCAAACACAGCTGCTGCACCAATGAGGGCTACCTGCGTGGACAATATCTGCAAGACAGCAGCAGGCACAGCTGCCACAAAGCCGGTGAGACCTCCCACCTGACCAAGTTTGCTGTTCGCATCGACCAACTTGTCTTCTGACTCGACGGTGCTGGGCACGAGCGCAGATTTTGAAATTGCGTAAGTCTTTGACAGCACGAGAGCTGCAAAAGCGAGTGGAAACAGCGAGAGAGAGTCGACATAGAAGACCATTGCCACCATGACAACCGCGCGTAACGCGGCAACGAGTGCAATGACGAGGCGTTGACCACCCTTCATGCGGTCAATGGCAGGACCAATCAGTGGTGCCACCACAAGAAATGGCGCCATGCTCACGAGCAGGAATGCGAGCACCTTCCCGCGGGCAGCGTCGGGGCTGACCGACAAGAACATTGAGTCAGCAAGTGACACAGCCATAACTGCTTCGCCACCCACCATGAGGGCGTGTGTTCGCGCAAGGTTCTGAAGCGGTGTCGGACCGGGCAGCCCGGGGCCGTGTTCAATTCGATGTTTGCCATCGCCGCGCATGCGGCGATGCTACGCCCCGCGTGGTCGCTCGTACTTGTACCCGAGACCGCGAATCGTGACGATTCTCTCGGGGTTTGCCGGGTCAATCTCAATCTTCGAGCGCAGACGTTTCACATGCACGTCCAAGGTCTTCGTGTCACCCACATAATCGGTTCCCCACACTCGATCGATGAGTGTCTCGCGCGGCAATACACGACCCGCATTCGCAATCAAAATATGAAGAAGTTCGAACTCTTTCAATGGAAGTGAAACATCTTCACCCCTCACCACGACATGATGTTCATCGGGGTCAAGTTGAACGTCGCCGACTTCAATGACCGAACCCGACAACTCACCGCCACGATCTGTTGGCACGCGTCGCATGACGGCACGCATACGAGCTACAAGTTCGCGAAGGCGATACGGCTTTGAGACATAGTCGTCGGCACCCACCTCAAGCCCCACGACAGTGTCAATCTCTGCTCCTTTGGCAGTGACCATGATGATCGGGGTTAGGGTCTTTTTTCTCAGCTGTCGACACACATCGATGCCAGACATCTTCGGCAACATGACATCAAGCAAAACGAGATCAGGGTTCACAATGTCGAACATCTCGATAGCCTGAACACCGTCGCGTGCCACCGACACCCTAAAACCCTCTTTGCGAAGGCCCACTTGGAGAGCTTCGATGAATGACTCCTCATCCTCGACGATGAGGACTGAAGGGTTACTGATTGACGACATGATCATGAACTGTCATCGTGCCTGACGCAACCCTTGACTTCAGTGGAAAAGAGAGTCGAAAGGTGGAACCTTTACCTTCAAGTGACTCCACGTTCACCTGTCCTCCATGTTGAGTGACGATGTTTCGAACAATCGACAATCCGAGGCCGGTCCCGCCGGTGTCTCGTGAGCGTGCCTTGTCCGCACGATAGAAGCGCTCGAAGATTCGGTCGAGATGCTCTGCACTAATGCCAATACCACTGTCTTCCACCTGAACGTATGCCGTCTCGTCGTCAGCGACCACCCGTACACGCACAATTGAACCACGATCGCTGTACTTCACAGCGTTGTCCACCACGTTTCCCACAGCTGAAACAAGTTGTCGAAAATCACCATCAACAATTACTTGGTTATCGGACGTCTCCACGTCAACGCTGATGCCATCACGCTCAGCAAGAGCATGAACTCTTTGCACAGCATCTCGAACCACTTCTATGAGATCAATTGGACCAACTACACGCCCAGCGCCTTTCTCAATTCGTGAGAGATCCATCAGATTGTCAATCGTCTTGCTCATACGTTGCGCCTCAGCAACAATTCGACCCGCAAGTTTCAAAGGAAGTTCCTCGACAACTTCGCCCTCTAACGTTTCCGCTAACACTGAGATTGCACCAACTGGAGTCTTCAATTCGTGACTCACGTTCGCGACAAAATCAGTTCGAACTTGATCAAGATGTGCACGCTCAGAAACATCCTCAATTGCGATTACTGCACCGTTTTCGAGGGGGAACGCACTTAGCTCGATAACTCGCTGCGGAGGTCCAAACAAATTCAGTGTCTCGCGACGAAAGGATCCTTGCCGTGCGGCAGCCAACATTGGTTCCGCCGCATCCTCGACGAGTAGGTCAAGATGCCTAAGGCCAGTGATTGAAGTTGCTAAAGCATTCCGTGAGAGCTCATGTCCGCTCGCGTCGACAACTATTAATCCCACTGGTAGGACATCGAGCACCTGCTCCAGGCTGATGTTGTTCTCCACTAAGTCGGGAGGACTCGTCTCAATCTGATCTGCCTTATCACGATGCACTTGCTCTACAGCGGTGAATGTGGGCACTTGTGTACGAGAGAACAAGATACGTCCAAGCACCAAACCAACAAGCAACGCAGCTACGGCGGTGATGAACGATACCCACACCATTGGTCACGAAGGTTGTTCGACAAAGGGAATGCCGTCGGTGTCATCGCGGCTACTACTCGAGTACCGCGCTACCCCTTTATGTTCTGGGAGCCATCCTGTGACGAGGTAGCGAACTCGCTCGCCAATATTCACCGCGTGATCGCCAATACGTTCATAAAAACGAGCGACGACTGCCAACTGAATACCAACTTGAATGTCAATTTTCTTGGCGGCATGCGCGACCAAAATGGCCTGCACCATCTCTTTCTGCAAACCATCAAGAAAGCCGTCCATATCGTCCAGAGCAGCCGCCTTAACTGCATCACTTTGTTCAAATGATTCAAGTGCTGCTGCGAAGAGTTGTTGGGCCTGTTCACCCATTTGTTGGAGCAAACCCCGGAGGCGCGGATCGAGCGTATGGCCATAAATTCGACGAGCTGCTTTACAGATATTCACTGTTAGATCTGCAGACCGCTCAATTTCTGCAACCATCTTCACGACTGCAACCACCTGGCGAAGATCTCCCGCTACTGGTGCCTGCAGTGCCAACAACTGATAACAACGCTCCTCGACGTCGATACTTCGGGCATCAATTTCGTCGTCGGAGCCAATAAGTGCATCAGCACCGACTAAGTCGCTATTCAGAAGAACTGATGTGGCTCGCGGTATTGCTTCAATGACCATCGCTGCCAGACGAGCAACCTCAACGCGAATGTCGTCGAGCTGGTGGTGAAATCCTGTCCTTAACTCATCCATGGTGTTTGTCCATCCTTTGGTCTTCTCACTGTCGCAAGACTCACTTCATTCGGCCGGAGAGGGCGGTCGCTTTGATGAGAGAGCACAACTCTTGCTCAAAGTATGCCTCGAAAAATGAACAGGAGCAGTCTCCACAATGAATGGAAAGCTAATGACCTCACCGTGGTCGAGACGACCCGAAAGGGGTGGCGTCGGGAAATCCAAGTCGGATCTGGCTTGAAGTGACCCACTTCGATATTCGTGCCTGCGCATCGTTCTCGGCTGAGAATTGCGACGGCCCGACGCGCTGCCACCTGTCGTCAGGTCCGAGTTCGAAAGCGACCACATCGTCAGCCCACATGTAAGACAACACAGAATCGATCCAATCACGGTGCTTCTCATGATTGACCGGCGCCAAGACTTCAACACGTTTATCAAGGTTTCGTTCCATCATGTCGGCAGAACCGATATAGAACGCCGGTCCGCCTTCGGATCCTCCGTGGGCAAATCGATACATCCGCGAGTGCTCGAGGTAACGACCAAGAACTGAGCGAACTCTGAGCGATTTCTGGGCTACAGCACTAGGGCGCATACAACAAATGCCCCGCACCAATAGATCAATTCTTACGTCGGCCTCTGCCGCTTCGTACAACTTCTCGATCATGTCAGCATCTGTGATGCCATTCACCTTGATTGAGATGTGACCAGCTGACCCGAACGCAATCTCATTGTCAATCAATTCATAGAGCCTTGATCTCAGATGTGACGGAGCGATGACTAACTTTTCATAATCGCGTTCACGTCCGAAACCAGTCAGCTGATTGAACAAGCGCGATACATCTTCACCAATAGAGTCGTCACAGGTGAAGATTCCCAAGTCTTCATACATCCGTGATGTCTTTGCGTTGTAGTTCCCGGTTCCTATGTGCACATAACGACGAACTCTCGAGCCTTCATTACGCACAACCAGCATTAACTTGCTATGCGTCTTCAAACCGACGACACCGTACGTGACGTGTACTCCTGCACGCTCTAATGCCTTGGCCCAGGTCACATTCGTAGCTTCGTCAAAACGTGCCTTCAACTCGATGAGCACTACGACTTGTGCCCCACGTTCCGCCGCAGCAATCAAGCTCTTCGCAATTGGGCTATCCCCACTCGTACGGTACAAAGTCACCTTGATTGTTTGGACATTCACGTCAGCGGCGGCCTGAGCGATGAACTCCTCAGTCGAAGATGAAAACGACTCATATGGGTGGTGCACCATGAGGTCGCGTTTTCGAATCACGCTAAAGAATGATTTCCCCTGGTCATCAGCCACGGCAAGGCGACCCGCGGTGACGTGACTCCACTGCTCATCCTTGAGGTCAGGACGATCTAGTGACTTCAGATCATGTAAGCACGTCAGGTCGAGGAGGCCACGGTGGTAGTAGACATCGTCCGCACTAATTTCGAGCTCATCAAGTAAGACGGTGAGCATCTCGTCGTCAATATCGTGTTCAACCTCGAGTCGAACCGCGTTGCCGAATCGCCGGCGACGCAATTCCATCTCAACTGCTTGAAGAAGGTCATCTGCTTCTTCTTCTTCGAGTGTAAGGTCAGCATTTCTCGTCACTCTGAAAGTGCAAGCGTTTCTGATTTCCATTCCACGGAACAACTCTTGGAGATTTGCCTTGATGACTTCGTCAAGTGCAACAAAACGACCGTTGCCGAGAAACATAAATCGCTGAAGCATCGAAGGAATCTTGATTCTGGCGAACCGCTCTTCTCCTGACTCAGAGTCGCGCACGAATACCCCGATACTCAATGCCAAATTCGACACATACGGAAAAGGATGGGCAGGGTCTACGGCAAGGGGGGTCAAAACTGGGAAAATCTGCTCGTCAAAAACTCTTGTCAGCCGGTCACGTTCATCTAATTCAAGGTCAGACCATCTGCAGTACGTCTGTCCCTCGCGAGCTAACTCTGGAATGAGATGATCCCATACCAAGGTCTCCTGGTCTCTCTGAATTGCCGAAACGGCATCTGTAATTGCGCCGAGTTGTTGCAAAGGAGTCATTCCATCGGCACTCAATCGAGTGACATCAGCAGCCACTTGATCCCTTAATGCGGCGACCCGAACCTGAAAGAACTCATCAAGGTTCGACGAACAGATGGCTGCAAATTTGAAACGCTCCAACAAAGGAATGCTGTTTTCAACTGCCAAGTGGAGAACTCGCCGATCGAATTCAATCCAACTCAACTCTCTGTTGAAGAATCTCCGCTCCACGACCGGAGAGTACCGACCTGTCTCGCGTCGCCGATAAGGCTCTGAAGTTGATTCAACGATATTCACCAAGAGGACACCGACCGTTAAGAGAAATGACGCCTCAATTGAGTGTCATGACAACGAGATTGTCAGAACTCGTAGTTCGGATCGCCCATGTCCCATTCGATGGAAATGCGCTCACGCTCGGCATCGCGCACGATGCGCGCCATGTTGCGGCGGAATTGCGGGTCGTCGCGAGGCAGCAGCACCAGACGTGCAAGTACCCGGGCGCGGAACTCTTCGAGCACAGTGTGGTCGCCCCAATCGCCGTAGACCTCCCAATGCGGAGACACCGGACCGAGGTACACGATGCGCGCATGGGCGATTGCTGGCTCGTTCGACACTGCTGCATCACTCATGAGATGAGAGCCTACCGGCGTGCGTGACACATGACCTGTGGCGCATTTTTTCGCTCAAAAACAGCGTTATCCACAGGGATTCTTCGCAAATCCTTACCGAGCTGACGAGCATCGGTGCATACCCCCGTGCTTGACTGGCAGTGCGGGAACTTCCCGTCATGACTCATCGTCACACTTGACGAGAGCGACTTGTACCTCTGGGTACATGAAGGAGAGCCATGAAACTCAAACTGACAGCAGTCCCCCAGCCGGTCAACAGCGGAGTTCCGTTCAATGACTCGTCCACTGGGTGGATGTCCAATGGAAACTGCCGGAACTATCCGCCGGCCACCTTCTTCCCGTCAGACGGGGTGGGTGTTGATCGCGCTCGTGCGATTTGTGCGGGTTGCCCGGTTCAGGCACGTTGCCTTGACTACGCCCTCGACGAACGCATCGAGCACGGCGTGTGGGGTGGATGCAGCGAAAGGGAGCGTCGTCGCATACTCAAGCGACGAGCACTGGCCGGCTGAGCCGACCGCCCGCTTGTTGGTCAGTTGTTCGACGACTCGTCGGACGACTGGCCGGACTTAGCATCGTCCATTGCCTTCTTGAACTCTTTCTGGGCAGAGCCCAGATTGCGAGCAAGCTTCGGCAACTGTGAGCCACCGAACAGCACCAAGACGACGATTGAGATGACGAGAACTTCATTGCCCTGCAAGATCGAAATCATATGGGCACCGTATCAGGTCGTGGCTCGTGCCTCACATCGCTGATACCCCGTGAAGCACTTGGGATGTCCTGAGAGCCCCCATCACCAAAGAATTCATCTCACGAAAGACAGAGGTAACTCTGTGGCGGACTGGCGTACACCTGAGTTTTCTACTTTGACGTTTGGTCATTCCTGACCGTCGTCATATCTAAGGAGCTTTTGTGAACGACACTGAAGACACCAGCAACACTTCCAACAATCGAACTTTCGAGAACGTTCTCGCGGCACATCTGTCACGACGCCAAATCCTCATAGGTGGTCTTGCAGGAGCTGCTTTGACCTTCGTTGGACCATCAATGGCTCGCGCGGAACGAGGAGTTGTCGCAACTTCGCGAACCGGTGCGTTCGTGGGGGCACGAAAGAAAGCACGAATTGCATTTACGTCAATTCCATTGCAGGCATCTGCGATGCCAACCATTGCCCCAGAATACGAGTACAGCGTTCTCATTCCGTGGCGCGAAAAACTTGACGGCAGCGGTGACGCTTTCCCGTACGCCGGATTTACCTCAGCACAACAGGCTGAGTCCATTGGCATCGGCCATGACGGCATGTGGTTCTTCGGCTCAAACAAAGAGGGCTTGATGTGTATCAATCACGAGTACGGCACATTCCCCCACCTCAACGGTAAGAAGGTTCCAGCGAGTCTCGAAGACGTTCTTCTTTCGCAGCACGCCCACGGCATGAGTGTCGTGAAGATTGCGAAGAAGGGTCAGAAGTGGAAAGTCGTGAACAGCCCACAAAATCGACGCATTCATGCAAACACCCCAGTGAAGTTCAGTGGCCCTGCTGCCAACAGCGATCTACTCAAGAATGCAGCTGGTAACCCAACTTTAGGAACAATCAACAATTGCGCCAATGGCTACACACCGTGGGGCACCTATCTGACCTGCGAAGAAAACTTCAACGGCTACTTCGGATCAACGGTCTCCACGTGGTCACCAAATTCGATTCAAACTCGATATGGCATCACTGCCGCGGGGTTTGGATACGAGTGGCACAAGTGGGATCCACGTTTTGATCTAGCAAACCCTGCATATGCAAATGAAGCAAACCGTTTCGGCTGGGTTGTGGAAGTTGATCCGACGAAGCCGAAAGCTGCCCCTGTCAAGCGCACTGCACTCGGTCGCATCAAGCACGAGGGTGCATGTGTCGCGGTCGGTCAAGGCAACCGTGCAGTCGTGTACATGGGCGATGATGAGCGGTTTGACTACATCTACAAGTTTGTGTCCACTGGTGACTGGAAGAAGATGGTTGCAGCAGGAAAATCACCGCTTGATGAAGGAACCCTCTACGTCGCTCGTTTCAACGAGGATGGCACAGGTGACTGGCTCGAATTGAGCCCGAAAAACTCAGCTCTATCGTCGTGGAAACTCGAGGACATCCTCGTGTACACCCGTCTTGCTGCAGATGCCGTTGGTGCCACCAAGATGGATCGCCCGGAATGGATCACGTTGGGTGCAAATGGTGAGTTGTACTGCACTCTGACGAACAACAGCCAACGAGGCACAGCGGGACGTGCCGGCACCAACACCGCCAACCCACAAGTTGGTAACGCGTGGGGTCACATCATTCGTTGGAAAGACACTGATAAGCACATCGGAGAGAGCTTTAGCTGGAGCATTTTTGCTCTTTCAACTGAGGTGACCGATGCAGGTGGACAGATGTACGGATCGCCAGATGGCATCTGGGCAGACCCTGATGGTCGCATTTTTGTGCAAACAGATGGTGATCAGCCTGGAAAGAACAATGACCAGATGCTCGTCGCCACGGCTGTCGGAAAAGAGTTCAAACGACTCTTCACGGGTGTCAAAGGGTGCGAGGTCACGGGCGTCACCGTGACACCAGACCGAAAGACCATGTTTGTGAATCTCCAGCACCCCGGTGATGGAAATCCGGCAAACTCAAACTTCCCGGAGGCATTTACCGGTGCAACGGGTCCGGTTCCGCGCGACTGCACAATTGTCATCACACGCAAGAACGGAGGGGTGATCGGTTCGTAACCCCTCGCGAACCCCACACCTTCTCGTAACGAGGGGTGGATACTGCTCGGGAGGCAGGATCCACCCCTTGTTTTATTTCTTGGTGGCTTTTCTTGCTAGATAGCAAGGGTGCTCGAGTGCGTCGTCAATATCAGCGAAGGTGCTAACCGCCAGGTGCTCGACGAACTTGCCGCAGTAGTTGCAGGCGACCTCCTCGACATCCATACAGACGCACATCACAATCGCAGCGTCTTCACGCTCGTGGGTGAGCAAGCGCCGCGTGACTTGACTCGGCGTACATTCGAATTGCTCGACCTTTCAGCGCATTCTGGTGTTCACCCACGACTTGGAATCATCGATGTCGTCCCGTTCGTGCCCTTGGCTGGGTCAACGTGGGAGGACGCAGTTGAAGCGCGCAATCACTTCGCACATTGGGTGGCTGACGAATTCGCAATACCTGCGTTCTTGTACGGATCAGAACGAACGCTGCCCTTTGTTCGCCAACACGCATTCGTGGACCTTGATCCCGATGCGGGACCGCTGGCGCCACATCCACGCGCCGGCGCTGTGTGCGTCGGTGCACGCGACACTCTCGTTGCGTACAACGTGTGGTTACACGACAGCGATGTCACGGCAGCACGCAAGATTGCAGCATCCATTCGCAGTACTTCGCTGCGCGCACTTGGGTTACAAGTAGGAAACCGCGTTCAGGTCAGCATGAACCTGATTAACCCAATGGAATTGGGCCCAATGGAGGCCTTTGATGCGGTCAGGGAGTTGGCACAAACCGAGGGTGCAGAACTTGTCGGACTGATTCCACAAGCTGTGTTAGATGTCATTCCAGCGACACGATGGAAACAACTTGATGTGTCGACGGAACAGACGATTGAATTCAGGCTCGCCAAGCGAGCACAAGGACCTTCTTAGTCGGTGCCAGTACGGCGGTTGGCCTGCGCACGTTGACGGCGAAGACGGCGGCGCTCACGTTCACTAAGTCCGCCCCAAATGCCGAACTTCTCACCATTTGCAAGTGCGTATTCGAGACAGTCACCGCGCACCACGCAGCCTCGGCACACTTCTTTGGCTTCGCGAGTAGATGCACCGCGTTCTGGGAAGAACAAATCTGGATCGACTCCCAAGCAGTTCGCAGAATCTTGCCAACTGCGTTCAGGGCTCAGGTCATCGTTGTGTGAATCGATCATGTTGTGTCCTCCCCATAGGGCTCTTGGCTGAGCGACGCTTCGTGAAAAACCGGCCCGAGAGGACAGCCACTTCGCACCTATGTCAACTAACCACTGTAATTACAACGGTGTGATTCTGACAAAAAGTTCATGAACTTGCAAGTGGCAAGCAAATAACGAACACGTGTTCGTTCGGACAGTCAGCGTCTGCTTCCGGCCCGCGAGGTGTGCCGCTTGCTGTCAAGGAAGTCGACCAGGACAAAGTCACCCAAATTCTCTGGTGTCGTGAAGAACGCTCGCCCACGATTGACGCGCGTCAATTGTTCGATGAAGGCCCGCAGAGCACCGGTGACATCAAGCACGAACGAATTGATACGAATGTCCTCTTTGGTGCACCGCATAACTTCTTTCATCGTCGCTTCGACCGTGTCGCGCGTGGGTGGGTAGTTGAAGTACACGTCGCCAGATGAAGTGATGTGAGCCGTGGGCTCTCCGTCGGTGATCATGATGATCTGCTTGCTGCCGGTCTGGCGAGCAAGTAGCTGTCGGGCAAGACGGAACCCGTGCTGCATGTTGGTGCCGTACGCGAGATCCCAGCTGACTTCGGGAAGCTGTTCGTGCCGCAAGATGTGCGCCGTTTCACTGAAGCCCACAAGGCCGAGGTAGTCGCGCGGAAATTGCGAACTAATCAATGAATGCAGGGCCATTGCCACTTTCTTGGCTGGCACGAAATTGCCCCGCATCGGCATGGACATCGATAAGTCGAGCATCAACACAGTCGATGAACGTGTGCTGTGTTCGGTTCGTTCGATTTCGAAATCTTCCGGCATCAATCGAACTGGAGTGCCACTTCCCTGCCGCGATAATGCGTTGCGGATGGTGCGCTGCAAGTCGAGGCGAAATGGGTCGCCGAATTCGTAGGGCTTGCTGTCGTAGGTGCGTTCGTGCCCGCTGCCATCGGCAGCAATACGGTGCTGACCAAACTTGTCTTTGTTCAGGCGTGTGAAAAGGTCGCGTAGGGCATTGTTACCAATCGTGCGAAGGCCCTTCGGCGTGAGCTCAAGACGGCCCTCGGTGCGATTGATGAGACCGGCATCTTCCAGCAACTTGGAGAGCTCGGCCAAGCGTTCAAGTGAGCGAGCAGCATCGTCGCCCAAGAGGTCACGAACCCGATCAAGGTCGGCTTCGGCCAGCGCCGATGGGTTAGTGGCGTTCCGCAAAAGGTTTTCGAGCTGGTCCAACTGGCCCATCTGCTGCATGGACTGGAGGGCTTGGCCCATGTCCATCTGCTGCGACCCGTCGAAGTTGTACTCACGATTCCACCCCTGCGCCGGGTACATGGATTGCAAGTGCTGACCAAGCTGTTGCACTTGGAACTGTAAGTCCATGTCCTCAAGTAACTGCTCAGACAACTGCTGCAGCTGCGCGCGCTGTTCGGGGGTCATGGAATTCATGAGGGCCTGCATGGCCTGCATTCGTTGCGCCATGATCTCGAGTAATTCATCCAGCGACTGAGGATTCTCAGGGAAAAAATCCCCATATTTCTGCATGAAGTCCTCGAACTGCGGATCTTCACCACGTTCCCGACGCTCGATCATCTGGTTCAACTCAGACAACATGTCTTTCATGCGCGCCATGTCTTCAGATGTGAGCTGTTGCATATTGCCCGACAATTGGTCAACGAACTGCTGCATGAGTTGTTCTTTGAGCCGTTCAACCATCTGTTCAAACCGTTGACGTGCTTCTGCTGATTCGAAGTCGTATGAACTGAGCTCTTGCACCATTCCAGCGAGATCTTCGGGCAACATGTCGAGACGGAAATTTCTTTCCATTGCTGCATTTCGTGCATTCTCCGCACGCCGCTCATCGCCCGATGCCTCGGCGGACGACACGGCCTGTTCGATTGCGTGGCGCTCTTCGTCGACGATGTCGCGTAGTTCATCTGCGATTTCGCTGTACACGCCGCCGAGGTCGCCACTTTCTTGAATTTCGTCGCGGCGATCTCGTATGCGACGGAGCATGTCCTGGATGCCCTCGATGCGATTGCCATCTGGGTCGACCATTCCTTCGCGCATCAGGCGACGCAATGCGGCATTCACATCTCCGTGATACAGGACATCGTCAGTCAACTCCTTCAGCAGTGACTCTGCGTCGAGGTCGAGGCCCTTTTGAGTGCCGTCCCAACGGGAGTATGTGAAACGCAACCCCATGAACGCACGCTAGTGCCGTAGGGTGTGTGTCGCCATGCGCGTGCCCCGTACTTTTGCCTTCGTCGACATCTCCGGATTCACGAACTACACAACATCCCAAGGCGACGATGCCGCGGGACGGTTGTTGGCATCGTGGCGCAGTGTCACGCGAGACGTGGCTTCCGATACCGGCGTGCGCATCGCCAAGTGGCTCGGCGACGGCTGCATGATCGTCGCCGTCGAGCAGCGTGACGGCATCACCTTCGCGATGGAACTTCAACGTCGTTCTGCTGCAGCATGTGCGCCTCTCAGCATTCGCGTGGGTATTTCTACCGGACTGGCCTTGTTGTTCGAAGGCGACGACTACATCGGCACCGCCGTAAACACCGCCGCCCGCCTGTGTGATGCCGCAGAGCCCTTTGAGGTGCTCATGCCCAAGGAACAGATCGAGACCCTCCCTGAGGGCGTCACCGCCGTTGCACATGCGCCACTCTCATTACGTGGGTTACCTGAGGCGATTCCTGTCGTTCAGCTCACGGGTGAACCCACTAACACTGCCCGTAACGACACGGGCGAGTTGTGGACAAGATCACCGTTCGTGGTCTGAGCTTCGTCTGAAGCCGATCGCACAATTCGATTCGGCAGAAACTTGAGTGATTACTTTGAGCGATATGTCGCGCGCCCGCCGCTCGCATCTTTGTTGAGGCGGCGAGACAGATGAAGCCCTTCAAGCACGAACTCAATAGCGCTTGCCACCACTGCTGGTGACTCATCGCCACCGGTGAGCGCCACAACAGGCTCGCGTAGAGCAGGAATATCAGCGAGAAGCTGCGCCTCATCGACAGAGCCCATGTCTTCTCCGACATGAGCAACTGAGCCTTCTTCAAAAGCTGACACAACTGGCGTCATCTTGTCGTGAGGAGCCAGTTCCTTGTACACCGACAACACTGCGGCCGCCACGAGTTGCTGCAAAATCACCGCTTCGCGTCCGTCTTCGAGAGCTTCGATTTCGACTTTGCCACTTGTACTTGCTGCCAGAGCAGACAGGTCGCTGACGCGAGGAGCGACATCAGATTCACCAGCTCGAAGCGCACGTCGAACCGCTGCAGCACTGAGAATTTCATAGTTTGTAACAGACAAGCGCACGCTGACACCGCTGCGTTGGTTGATATTGCTGCTTGCACGAGCAAGATGCGAGAACGTTGCGATGACGCGCTCCATAAAAATCGGCATTCGCACGGAGACGTTTCCGATGCTCGCCGGTCGCGCTTCTTGCCGCATGATCTCGATTTCGGTGTCGACCTCGAGCGGGTAATGCGTGCGAATCTGGCTACCGACTCGGTCCTTCAGTGGCGTGATGATGCGACCACGATTGGTGTAGTCCTCGGGGTTCGCAGAAGCAACGAGCATGACATCGAGTGGCAAGCGCACCTTGTATCCACGAATTTGTACATCACGTTCTTCGAGCACGTTCAGAAGACCCACTTGGATTCTCTCTGCGAGGTCTGGTAACTCGTTGATGGCGAAGATTCCGCGATTCGTACGCGGGACGAGTCCGTAGTGCAACGTCAGTTCGTCTGAGAGGTAACGACCCTCTGCCACTTTGATGGGGTCGACTTCACCGATGAGGTCGGCAATCGATGTGTCGGGCGTTGCCAACTTCTCGCCAAACCGTTGCGAATTGTGCACCCAGTGAATTGGCGTGTCGTCACCTTTCTCCGCGACAAGGTCGAGAGCGTGACGCGACACCGGGTTGTAAGGGTCGTCATTGATTTCACTGCCGGAAACGATGGGCATCCATTCGTCAAGCAACCCGGTGAGCGAACGGATCATGCGTGTCTTTGCTTGGCCACGCTCTCCGAGAAACACCACATCGTGCCCGGCCAACACCGCGTTTTCCAGCTGCGGCATGACCGTGTCTTCGTAGCCGAGAACACCTTCAAACAGTGGAAGACCCTTGGTGATGCGCTCAACTGCGTTGCGTCGCATCTCTTCTTTGACTGGGCGCGACACCCATCCCGAGGCACGAAGTGCTCCGAGCGTCGTCGGTAGCGAACTTGGCACGGGTGGGATGTCGGTCATGTGCGGCTGAGATCCTTGCGGTTCTTCAACTTCGCTTTGCGGTAGTCCTTGTTCATCAACGCGATGACATCGATGGAAATTTCCTTCGGGCATGCGGCTTCACACTCACCGTGGTTCGTGCACGAACCGAAGTACTCATCCATGGTCTCGACCATTGCTTCGACACGCTTGTAACGCTCGGCTTGACCCTGTGGAAGGCGGTTAAGGTGCGACACCTTTGCTGCAGTGAACAAGTTCGCTGCACCGTTCGGGCAGGCCGCCACACACGCTCCGCAACCAATGCACTCGGCAGAGTCCATTGCAGAGTCGGCAACAGGCTTCGGGATGGGTATGAGGTTCGCATCTGGTGCACCACCGGTGGGCGCCGTGATGAAGCCACCAGATTCGATGATGCGATCGAACGCCGAACGATCGACCATGAGGTCCTTGATGATTGGGAACGCAGATGCGCGCCATGGCTCGATGACAATGGTGTCGCCACTCTTGAACTTGCGCATGTGCAACTGACAAGTGGTCGTGCCGCGTTGGTTGCCGTGGGCCTGGCCATTGATCATCAGCGAGCACGTGCCACAAATACCTTCGCGACAATCGTGGTCGAACACGACAGCTTCCTTGCCGTCATTGATGAGACGCTCATTCAAGATGTCGAGCATCTCGAGGAACGATGCCTCGTCGCTGATCTGTTCGATGGCGTGATCCTCGAAGTGTCCCGAATCATTCGGGCCCTTCTGGCGCCACACGCGCAGGGTGAGGTTGGTCAGATGATTGCTCACTTGTAACTCCGTGTTGCGAGATGGACTTCTTTGAACTCGAGCGGCTCAATGTTCAGATTCGGTGACATTGCGTCACCGCCCCACTGCCAGGCAGACACGTGGCAGTAGTTCTCGTCGTCGCGCTGTGCTTCGCCGTCATCGGTCTGATACTCCGCTCGGAAGTGACCGCCGCAGCTTTCTTTGCGGTCGAGTGCGTCGCGACACATCAGCATTCCCAACTGGAAGAAGTCGTCGACACGACCGGCCTTCTCGAGTGTTTGGTTGAGGCTGCTGCCGTCGCCGGTGACTCGGACATCCTTCTTGAACTCTTCGTAGAGAGCGGGCAACTCTGACAGCGCTTTTTCAAGGCCCTGCTCGGTGCGCTCCATGCCGCAGTAGTCCCAAATGATCTTGCCCAGTTCACGGTGGAACCAGTCGGGCGAGCGTGTTCCGTTGACATTCAAGTAACCGTTGTAACGATCACGTGCTTCTTGTTCGACACGCTTGAACTCTGGATGATCGGTGCCTGGAATCGGCTTGTTCAACATTGGAGCAAGCTGATTACCGATGGTGTAGGGCAACACGAAGTAACCATCTGCAAGCCCCTGCATGAGTGCACTTGCACCAAGTCGGTTTGCACCGTGGTCGGAGAAGTTCGCTTCGCCAGCTGCATACAAACCCGGAATGTTGGTTTGCAGTTCATAGTCAACCCACAAGCCACCCATTGTGTAGTGGGTGGCGGGGTAGATACGCATTGGCATGTCGTACGGATTTTCTCCGGCGATGCGCTCGTACATCTCGAAGAGGTTGCCGTAGCGCTCTTCCACCACATCGCGACCAAGGCGATTAATCGCATCGGAGAAGTCGAGGTACACGCCGTTCTTCAATGGTCCGACACCCAAGCCCTTGTCGACAGCGCGCTTTGCTGCACGAGACGAGATGTCGCGTGGCGCCAAGTTGCCGAACGACGGATACAAACGCTCGAGGTAATAGTCACGCTCTGATTCTGGAATTTCATGTGCCGCACGATTCTCGTCGGGATTCGTCGGCACCCACACTCGCCCGTCGTTACGAAGCGACTCGGACATAAGTGTCAACTTCGACTGGAACTCATCACTTTGCGGAATGCACGTCGGGTGAATTTGCGTGTAGCACGGGTTTGCGAACAGTGCACCGCGGCGATGTGCACGCCACGCTGCTGTCACGTTGCACGCCATGGCGTTGGTGGACAAGAAGAACACGTTCCCATAGCCACCAGTCGCCAGAACCACTGCATGTGCTGCATGTGACTGAATCTCGCCGGTCATGAGGTCACGAACCACGATTCCTGCAGCGCGGCCATCGACCACGACCACGTCGACCAATTCGCAGCGGTTGTACAAGCGAACTCCTCCGAGTCCGACTTGACGTGAAAACTGCTGGTACGCACCGAGCAACAGCTGCTGACCTGTTTGGCCACGTGCGTAGAACGTACGACTTACCTGAGCACCACCGAATGAACGGTTGTCCAGAAGTCCGCCATATTCACGCGCAAACGGAACACCTTGGGCGACCATCTGGTCGATGATGTTCACGCTCACCTGTGCGAGGCGATGCACATTTGCTTCGCGGG
>Ga0194130_10000390_pt1 | contig 84849 bp, 89 predicted proteins | sample TA2KigsurfametaG_FD_160084 | JGI IMG/M metagenome (GOLD analysis project Ga0194130, IMG submission 160084) | Freshwater microbial communities from Lake Tanganyika, Tanzania - TA2015050 Kigoma 12 surface | ecosystem: Environmental > Aquatic > Freshwater > Lake | place: Tanzania: Lake Tanganyika... | reverse complement strand
CCTGCTGCTGCGCCAGCGAACAGGACGCCACGAGACCGCCCTGCGCTGGGGGTTCGCAATCTCCGCTCTGCTGCTGTCCCTCACCCACTACTTCTCCCTGATCTTCGTGGTGGTGGTGCTGGCGGTGGTCACCGCCGAGGGAACGGTCTTCCGATCGCGGACCGCTGCGATCCCCCTGCTGCTGCTCCTGCTGCTGTGGCCGCTCCTCCACGGCCTGCAGAGCCCCCCCGTCGAGAATCTCACCCGCATCGACTGGATCGAGGTCAGGCCCATCAGCGGCACGATCACCCAGTTCCTTGCCGGAACGCTGCCGGTGCTCGATCCGCGACAGGGTCCGCGCGGCCTGCTGATCCTGATCGTCATCATTGGCGGCATCGGAGCCGCCACCTTCCCCCTGTTCAGCCGCGGAGCCTCCAGCCGCAGGGCACCCGCCGCGGGGGAGGCCCGCTTCCTGCTGACGGTGATCATCGCCTTCGTGGCCCTGATCCTGGTGATCGATCCGTTCCGGCCGCTGTCGCAAGGCCGTTACTACATCGTGGTGCTGCCGGCCCTGGCCTACCTGGTGGGAATCGGCTGGGACCTCAGCGTCGGCCTCGGCCGCGTGCGTCGCATCGCCCTGGCCAGCTTGCTCTGCGCCGTGGTGCTGCTGCAGCTGCGCATCGGCACCCAGCACCTGGCCGTCAAGCAAGGCCCCCTGGAGAACCACAAGCTTCTGGCCAGCTTCGTGGCCGACAGCGATCTCTGCCGGAAGGGCGAGGGATGCTGGTCCAGCGGATGGTTGCCGGAGGCGCTCAGGGGCACCTACTTCAGCTCCCGCGAGCTGATGGCGTTCAATCCCGGCACGCCGCTGGCCCAGACGCGGCTGGATCGTCCGCTGCTCGGCTTCCGCAGGGCCTATCCGAAGCTGAAGGCGCTGATCGCCAACAACCCCGCCCTGGCCTGCTGGGAGGCACCTGGGTCCTGGAAGACCACATCCTTCATCCTGCTGCCCCGAACCAGCCCGGCGCAGCCGGCGCGCCACGGCCTGCGCCCCTGCCCTTGATGTGGAGGGCCTGAATCAGGCCTAATGTCCCGGCACTGGTCTCCTGCAGCGGTGTGATGGTGGTCGGGACAGAGCCTTCGGGTCCCCCCGTCACCCGACCGCTCCAGCGCCCTCCCCGGTGGCTTCTGACCGCCGTCCTGATCCTCTGCTGTCTCGGGTTCGCCGGGCAGGGGCTGACCACGGCCTACTCCTACTGGTCCGATGAGATCTGGTCGGTGGCCGCCAGCAGCGCCGACTGGGGCGTGCTGTTCCGGGACTGGCTGCTCCCCGACACCCATCCCCCCCTGTATCAGCTCCTGCTGAAGCTCTGGATCGGGGTCTTCGGCACCGGGGAGCCCGCCACCCGCAGCTTCAGCTTTCTGATCGCCGCCCTGGGCCTGGTGGCGGCGGCCCTTTGCAGTTCAGGGCGAGGGGCAGGCCGGCGCCTGTTCACGGTGGCCTTCCTGGGCACCAGCCCCTCCTTTCTCTTCTATGCCCAGGAGACCCGCAGCTATGCCCTCTCGCTGACCCTCTCGACGCTGATGCTGGGCACGGCCCTGCTGCTGCGCCAGCGAACAGGACGCCACGAGACCGCCCTGCGCTGGGGGTTCGCAATCTCCGCTCTGCTGCTGTCCCTCACCCACTACTTCTCCCTGATCTTCGTGGTGGTGGTGCTGGCGGTGAGCGCCGCCGAAGGGCGGGTGCTGCGACGACGGCGGGAAGCGGCCGTCCTGGGGCTGCTGCTGCTGCCGCCCCTGGCCCATGGCCTGGCCAGCTCGGTGGGCGCCAAGTTCGAACGGATCGACTGGATCGAGGTGGAGCCGGTCATCGGCACCCTGATGCAGTTCAGCCGCGGCCTGCTTCCCCTGCTGGACCTGCACCAGGGACCGCTGGCCCAACTGGGCCTGATCGGACTGGCGGTGGGGATCGGCTGTGCCTTCGGGTCCTTGCGGAACCTGCGCCGCTTCCTGGTGGAGCCGACCCACCAGCTGCCCCAGGCCCAGGGGGAGGCCCGCTACCTGCTGCTGGTGATCGGCCTGTTCATGGCGCTGCTGCTGGTGATCGATCCGATCAAGCCCATGACCCAGGCCCGTTACACCATCGTGGTGCTGCCGGCCATGGCCTACCTGGTGGGCACGGGCTGGGAGCTGACGGCCGGCCTGGGCCGCTTCCGCCGCACCGCCCTGGCCGTCCTGCTGGTCACCGTGCTGCTGCTGCAGCTGCAGATCGGCCAGAGGATGCTGGCGGACAAACGGACACCGCTGCAGGACTATCGGGCCATGGCGGCCTTCGTGAACAGCACCGGCGTCTGCACCGGCGGCTGCTGGAGCGCGGGCTGGCCCCCTGGAGCCCTGATGGGCACGTACTTCCGTCCCGGCCAGCTGCGGGATCTCGATGAACGTGACCCACCGGCCCTCCAGTCCCTGGAGCAACCCTTTCTGGGGTTCCAGGGCCAACGGGAACGGATCCGGGAACTGAGCGCCGCCAACCCCGCCATGGCCTGCTGGGAAGCGCCGGGAGCCTGGCGATCGGCACCCTTCATCCTGCTGCCCCGCACCAGCCCCGTGCAGCCCGAACGCCACGGGCTGCGCCCCTGTCCCCCTTGACGTGGGGGGGGTCGATCTCGCATAAGGGTTCTTTGGGACGTGGGCCATGGTGTCCCCCTCAGCCCCGCTCGCCGCCCTCAGGGGCCGCGATCTGCTCTCCTCGGCCGACCTCGACGGTCCCCAGACCCTGGCGCTGCTGGAACTGGCCCGCCAGCTGAAGGCCGGCGAGCGCCGCATCGATCTGACCGGCCGGGTGCTGGGGCTGATCTTCTCCAAGGCCTCCACCCGCACCCGGGTGAGCTTCATCGTCGCCATGGCCCGGCTGGGCGGGCAGACGATCGACCTCAACCCGGCCGTCACCCAGGTGGGCCGGGGCGAGCCGATCGCGGACACCGCCCGGGTGCTGAGCCGCTATTGCGATGCCCTGGCGATCCGCACCTTCGCCCAGGAGGACCTGGTCGACTACGCCCACTGGGCCTCGATCCCGGTGATCAACGCCCTCACCGACCTGGAGCACCCCTGCCAGGCCCTGGCCGATGCCCTGACGATCCAGGAGCGTTTCGGCCACGGCCCCACCGACCTGGCGGGGCTCACCTTGGCCTACGTGGGCGACGGCAACAACATGGCCCACTCACTGATGCTCGTCGGGGCCCTGCTGGGGATGGAGGTGCGCATCGGCAGCCCCGACGGCTTCGCCCCCAGCCCGGCGGTGGTGGAGCAGGCCCGGGCCCTCGCCGGCGGGCGGAGCGCGATCACCGTGCTGCAGGACCAGGTGGCGACCGCCCGGGGCGCCCACGTGCTGTACACCGATGTGTGGGCCTCCATGGGCCAGGAGGAGGAGCAGACCGAGCGGGAGCAGGCCTTCGCCGGCTGGTGCCTCGACGAGGACCTGCTGGCCGAGGCCGATCCGCGGGCGATCGTGCTGCACTGTCTCCCCGCCCACCGGGGCGAGGAGATCAGCGCCGGGGTGATCGAGGGGGCCGCCAGCCGGGTGTTCGACCAGGCGGAGAACCGCCTGCACGTGCAGCAGGCCCTGCTCGCCACCCTGCTGGGGGGCGTCAGCGACTGAGGGCGCCACCGGCAGCCGCAGGCCCGGGCCTGGACAAACCGCGCGCGGGATGGCAGAAAGGGACTGGTTCATCCGTACTGCCCGTGGTCGCCACCCACCAGGAACTCACCGAGGCCCAGCGGCAGCTCTACGACTGGCTCGCCGACTACATCGGCAGCCACCGCCACAGCCCTTCGATCCGCCAGATGATGGAGGCCATGGGCCTGCGTTCGCCGGCGCCGATCCAGAGCCGCCTGCGCCATCTGCAGCAGAAGGGCTGGATCACCTGGCAGGAGGGCCAGGCGCGCACCCTGCAGCTGCTCGGCGAGAGCCACCCGGGCATCCCGGTGCTCGGGGCGGTGGCCGCCGGTGGCCTGGTGGAAACCTTCGACGACGTGCAGGAGCACCTCGATCTGGCCCCGGTGCTCGACACCCGCGGCCTGTTCGCCCTCACCGTCAACGGTGACTCGATGGTGGACGCCCACATCGCCGATGGCGACGTGGTGCTGATGGAGCCCGTGCCCGACCCCTCCCGGCTGCGGGAGGGCACGATCGTGAGCGCCCTGGTGCCCGGCAGCGGCACCACCCTCAAGCACTTCCACCGCCAGGGGGCCCAGGTGCGGCTGGAGGCCGCCAACCCCGCCTACGCACCGATCCTCCTGCCCGCCGACCAGGTGAGCGTGCAGGGCCGCCTGGTGGCGGTCTGGCGCCAGGTGTGAAGGGACAGGGGCCTCACCCCCCACGTTGTAAGCTCCTCAAGCACCGGGCAACCGGCGCACCAATGGGGCCATAGCTCAGCTGGTAGAGCACCTGCATGGCATGCAGGGGGTCAGCGGTTCGAGTCCGCTTGGCTCCATTTCATTGATCCAGGGCTCCCTGGGGCCCTTTTTTTGGGCCCCTGGGGGCCTTGTTGCTGTGGTCAAGCTGGCTGAGCCGGAAACGGCCGGCGCCGGTGGGGCCGACAGGATGGCCCGATCCCCTGCCCGTTGTCCCTTGGCCACCCGCCCCCCCCGGGCCCCATGGCAGCGCCGTCGGGCTGCCGGCCTCACGGCGGGCCTGGCCCTGCTCGTCCCGTCGATCCTCCCGTCCATCGGCCGGGCAGAAGGGATCGTGGAACCCAACACCAGCTCCCTCGCCCCGATCGACCGGGAGGCCTTCCGGCAGCAGTACGGCCAGGAGGGCCTGTTCCGGCTGCGGCTGGGGGTGGAGGCGGCCGAACAGGCCACCAAGGCTGGTGCTGGCGCCGCTCCCCAGCCCTGTCCCGCCGCCACCTGGACCGGCTCGCCGCAGAAGCAGCGCTACGACGCGGCGCTAAGCCTGCGCAAGTACTACGCCGCCGGAGAGGCCCTGGGGGAATGGCGGCGGCTCTGTCCCAACCGGCCCTGAGTCACTCACTGGCCGCCTTCGTGCGGATGGCCGCCTCCAGGCTCCTGATCTCCTCCGGCGACAGCTGGGGCCGATCCAGCTTGATGGTGAGCTTGTCGAGGGTGCCGGTGAAGCGGAACGGCGGCTGGTAGTCGGCGTCGTTGACGCCGGTGAGGGTGTCGGAGCCGACGTCGAAGCTCTCGTCCCACTGCAGGATCATCGGCAGGGTCTTGGGCATGGTTTTGGTGGCCACCGCCTTGCCGTCCACCTTGAGGGTGCCGGTGCCAGGGCGGCCAACGCCGCTGAAGTCGTTGAAGGCCAGGGTGCCGGCCCCCTTGCCGTCGTAGACGAAGTCGAACGTCACCTTGTGCTTACCAGGGGCGAGGGGTTCTGTGCCCTGCCACGTGAGGCGCTCCAGATCCACCAGGTTCCACACCCACACCGGCCGGCTGTTCTTCAGATAGAAGCCGTAACCGCCGAAGCGGCCGCCGGAGGTGAGCAGCATGCCCTCGGCACCGCCAGCAGGCACCTCGATGTCGGCGCTGACGCTGTAGGAGGTGTTGAGCAGCAGGGGCGAATCCCCCTGGGGCAGGCCCACCATCGGATGGGTGTAGACGAACTCGCTGCGGACGGCGGTGATGTTGGGCCGGGGGGCCACGATCCGGGCCGCCACCGAGGCATCGAGCGGGAACACCTGGTAGTTGTTGGCCTCGGCGATGAAGGCCGCCTTCATCTCCTTCACCTTGCCGGGATTCTGGGCCGCCAGGTCGGTGGTCTGGCTGAAATCACGGTTGAGGTCGTAGAGCTCCAGCGTCTGGTTGTTGGGGGATCGGGGTTGGCCGGGCCGAAGGCGTCCCAGGGGGCCCGGTTCACCTTGGTGCTCAGCAGCCAGCCCTTGTCGTAGAGGGCCCACTGGCCGAACATCTCGAAGTACTGGCGCTCATGCCTGGAGGGCGCCTTGGCATTCTTGCCATCGAAGGGGTAAACGAAGCTCGTGCCCTCGATCGGTTTCTGGGGGATCCCATCCACCACCTCGGGCGCCTTCAGACCCGCCGCTTCCAGGATCGTGGGCACCACGTCGATCACGTGCACGAACTGCTCCCGCAGGCCGCCCCTGTCCTTGATGCGCGCCGGCCACAACACCACCATGTTCTGGTTCACGCCGCCGAGCCGGGAGGCGTTCTGCTTGGCCAGCTGAACGGGGTGTCGAACGCCCAGCTCCAGCCCGCCGACATGTGGTTGTAGGTGAGATCGGTGCCCCACACGTCGTAGAACGTCATCTGCACCTCGACGGGCAGCTTGTTGAGGCCGTTGAAGAAAGCCACCTCATTGGGGGTGCCCAGGGGGCCGCCTTCGGCGCTGGTGCCGTTGTCGCCGTTGATGTAGATCACCAGCGTGTTGTCGAGCCGGCCGAGGTCCTCGAACTGCTGGATCACCCGGCCAATCTCATAGTCGCTGTAGGCGGCATAGGCGGTGAACACCTCCACCTGGCGGATGAACAGCTTCTGAGCCTCCGGGCTCAGCTGGTCCCAGGGGGTGATCACATCGGCGGGCCAGGGGTCGAGCCTGGCGTCCTTGGGGATCACACCGAGTTTCTTCTGGTTGGCGAAGATGCGCTCCCTCAGCTTCTCGTAGCCGTCATCAAAGAGATGCATGGCATGGATCCGATCCACCCACTCCTTGGTGGGGTGGTGGGGCGCATGGGTGGCCCCGGGGGCGTACTTGATGAACAGCGGCTTGCTGGGGTTGATCTGGTGCATCCGCGCCATGTAGTCGATGGCGTCATCGGCCATCTCCGTGACCAGGTTCCAGCTGCCGGGCTGCTTGCCCTCGAAGGGATAGATCTGGGTGGTGTTGCGGAACAGGTTGGGCTGCCACTGGTTGGCGTCCCCGCCCACGAAGCCGTAGAAGTACTCGAAGCCCATGCCCGTGGGCCATTGGTCAAACGGGCCGCTCTGGCTGGCCTGGAACGCCGGCACGTTGTGGTCCTTGCCGAACCAGGCGGTGGCATAGCCGTTGTCCTTGAGCAGACGGCCGATCGTGGCCTTGTCCCGCTCGATGAGGCTGTTGTAGCCGGGAAAGCCCGTCGACTGCTCCGCGATCACGCCGAAGCCGGCGGAGTGGTGGTTGCGGCCGGTGATCAGGGCGGCGCGGGTGGGGGAGCACAGCGCCGTGGAGAACATGCGGTTGTACCGCAGGCCCGCCTTGGCGACGCGCTCCATCGCCGGCGTGGGGATCACCCCGGCGAAGGTGCTGGGCACACCGAATCCGGCGTCGTCGGTGAGGATCAGCAGCACGTTCGGGGCGCCCGCCGGCGGCGTGATCCGGGGCGCCCACCAGGGCTTCGACTGCAGCGCTCCATCCTTGATCACCCCGCCGAAGGGGGGCTCCGGGGCCGGCAGCTGGGTGCCGGAGATCGTGGTGGTGGCATTCGGGGCTCCGGGCGTGCCGGTGATCCGCTGGGCCAGGGCCGGCACGGCCCTGAACGACCAGCCCACCAGGGCCAGGGCAAGTCACCCTGGCACCAGGCGCCGCAGCAGGCGGCCGAGCACGGCGCTCAGGCGGGTCAGGGGACGCTCAGCCATGGGTCGTCAGGGCGGGGAAAACGAGTCGGAAACCGATGTGGGAGGTGCCGGTGTCGGGGCTTTCGGCCTCCCGCGCCGCCGGCCGGTAGCGGCTGCAGTAGTTGGGGGCGCACAGGAAGGAGCCCCCCTTGATCACGTGCTTGGCCACCCCGGGCTCCCGCGGATCGCTGCTGGCGGCCGGGTCGGCCAGCACCGGGTCGTCCTGGCCGGCGAGGCGCTCGTGGCCGGGCCGGTACCAGTCCGCCGTCCACTCCCAGACATTGCCGGTCATGTCCTGGAGCCCGTAGCCGTTGGGGGGAAAGCGGCCCACCGGGGCGGTGCCGGCGAAGCCATCGTCGGCGGTGTTGCTGACGGGAAACTCCCCCTGCCAGGTGTTGGCCAGGCCGGGGCGCCAGGTGTTGCCCCAGCTGAAGGCCCGATCCCGCAGGCCGCCCCGGGCGGCGAACTCCCACTGGGCCTCGCTGGGGAGGGCGGCGCCGGCCCAGGCCGCGTAGGCCTCGGCATCCGCCAGCGACACCTGCACCACCGGATGGTCGAGCCGCCCGTCGATGGAACTGCCGGGGCCCTCGGGGTGGCGCCAGTCGGCCCCCGGCACCCACTGCCACCAGCTGAGCTCCGCCAGGGGCTCGCCGGAGGAGGGCGGCCGGAACACCACCGAGCCGGGGCGGCGCTCGGCGGCGGACAGCTCCGGGAACTGCTCCTGGGGCAGGGGCCGCTCCGCCTGGGTCCGATAGCCGGTTGCGGCCACGAAGGCGGCAAACTCACGGTTGGTCACCTTGGTGCGGCCGATGCAGAAGGGTTGCAGCCGCACCGGTGCTTCCGACTCCGCCTCCTCCGGCAGGCGGCCCGCCGCACCGATCCGGTACCGGCCGCCGGGGATCGGGGCCATCGCCGCCGGGCAGGGGTCCGCCGCCTGGGCGGGAGCGGGCCACAGCAGCACCACGCCCATCCCAAGAGCCAGGATCAGCAGGGCGGCCAGCACCGGCAAGCCCCAGTCCTCAGGACGATGCACAAGCACGGATTCGCTGCGCCCTGCGGATGGCTCACGGCCCGCATTGTGGGGGCGTCAATGAGCGGTTCAAGGTGGCATCGATCACCTTCGACACACTCGTTGGCACTGCCGATTGGCAAGACGCAGCCGCCTTACCACGGGCCCGCGGCCGCCATCGAACGCAGGACGGCAAGACTGTCGCAGCGGCGCAGAAATGCGGCGGGGATCCTGTCAGCAACGGCGTGAACCATGGCACGCTGGCCCTTCCCAAGATCAGGCCCCTGCCTGCATTCCCGACCCTGCCTGCGTTCCTCAGCCCCACCCATGACCTTCCCCCTGTTCCGCCACACCAGCTCGGCGCTGCTCGCCACCCTGGGCCTCGGCATCGCCATGGCCTGCCCCGGCGCCGGGGCGCAGCCGCAGGCGAGCCCTGATCAGACGGCGGCGCTCAACGCCGTCGCCAGGATGATGGAGGCGCAGCGCACCTACTACCAGAAGAACGGCGCCTTCCGGGCCACGGTCGCCAACATCCAGCAGGATTTCGGCATCACCCTGCCGGCCTCCTTCAATTACGCCGTCCGCACCACCACCGAAGCCGCCTACAGCTATGTGATTCCGGCCCAGTCTCCCAAGACGGGCCAGCTGAATGCCTATGTGGGAGCGGCCTTCCTCACGCCCACCCAGAATCCCCGCATCACCACCATCATCTGCATGAACATCCAGCCGGGGCAGATCCGTCCGGCGGACCCCCAGCTGGTGCTCGGCAGCCTGGTGGCCAATCCCAGCGGCAGGATCGTGCAGTGCGGCGATGCCTCGGTCGAGGTCACGGCCTCGATCGTCAACGAATGACGGCCACGGTTCCGCTGACGCTGCTGGAGTCACGGGCGGTGGAGGTCAACGACCCCGCCGCCCTGCTCGATCGGGTGGCGCGGGACTTCCCCCCTCAACGCCTTTCTGGAGAGTCAACGCAGCGGCGGCTTCTTCCATCGCAGCGGCATCCTCCACGTGGGGCAGATCGCGGTGTCCTGCAGCCGCCACTCCCCCCTGGAGATCGGTTTCGACGATTCCCCGGTCGCCACCCTCACCCTGCCGCTGGCCGGCGTTGGCGAGGTGACCAGCGACGGCCAGCGGCTGAAGCTCGAGGCCGGCCCGATGGCGGCCTACCTGCCCGGCGCCGCCTTCACGGCCAGCACCGGCAGCTTCGAGGAGGTGATGATCTGTCTCGATCGCCGGCGGCTGGCCGAGACGGCCGCCGCCATCGGCGGCTTCGGCGACGGCGCCGGTGGCCGGGCGCCGGCCTTCGAGCGCACCCTGCGGGTGGACGGCAGCGCCTCACCGCAGCAGGCCGACCTGCTGAACCATCTGCACCTGGCGCTGCGGATGCTGGAGGCCCCGCTGCTGCGGTCGGTGGGTGGAATCAGGACCTGCCAGCTGGAAGATCTGCTGTTCCGGCTGGTGGCCGCCGTCGTCTGCCCGGAGGTGATGAACGGGATCGATCGCGCTGCCACCTATCACCACCAGGACCGCCCCTTCGACGACCTGCTGGAGTGGATCCGGGCCAACCTGCACGCCCCGATCACCGCCACGGAACTCAGCCGGCGCAGCGCTTACTCGCAGCGCAACCTGCAGTATCTGTTCCAACGGCGGTTCGGCTGCAGCCCCATGCAGTGGGTGAAGCGCCAGAGGCTGAGCGCGGTGCACGCCGATCTGCTGCGGGCCCAGCCGGGCGAGACCGTGGCCGCCATCGCCCGCCGCCATGGCTTCGTGCAGATGTCATCGTTCGCCGCCCGGTTTCGGGAGAGCTACGGCCTCACCCCCTCGCAGCTGCTGCGCCGTTCGCGCCCCGACGGCGGCTGAGGCGGGCACCCCACCGGCGGTGGAGCGCTTCGCTACCGACAGGCCTCCCCCCGCAGACTTAGAGCAAGGACAGCACCTTCCCCTGCGCACGCCGATGTCCAGCTCCTTCACCCAGGCGGTCGAGGCCCTCACCGCCCAGGCCCAGAGCCTGATCGCCGCCACCACCAGCGAAGTCGACGCCCTGCGGGAGGAGCTGGAGCAGGAGCGCCGTTTCCGTCGCCACCTGGAGGCCGCCGCCGCCACCCGGGCCCATGAGGTGGCGGCCGAGCGGGAGGAGGCCCGGCTGGAGCGGGAACGGCTCGCGGCCGAGCTGGCCGAGGCCCGCGAGGGCCGGCGCCTGGCCGAAGCGGAGGTGGAGCGCTTCCACGAGGCCATCCGTCAGCAGCTGGCCATCGCCGAACAGGAGCAGGCGGCCCTGGAGGAGGCCGAGCGGGAGCGGGACCGGCAGCGCGAGGAGGCGTGGCACCTTCGCCTCCAGGAGGCCGCCGAGGCCGCTGCAGCCAGGGAAGCCGAGCAACAGGAGGCCGCGGAGCGCGAGCGCCGGACCCTCCTGCAGGACCTGGAGAACGAACAGCGGACGCGCCTCAGGCTGGAACGGCGCCTCGCAGGGGTTCGCCAGGCCGTGATCGACCTGCTCGACCCCCAGGACGAAGCCCCGGAAGGGCCCGAGGCCATGGCGGAGCCCGACGACACGGGCACGGAAAGCGACACCGCCGGGCAGCTCGAGCTCCCCGATGGGACCGCTCGCGTGTCCCTGCGCAAGATCCTGGTGCACCGGTCGGCCGGCCAGGGCTCCCTGCCGGTGCTCACCTGATCAACGCCCGTCCGAGACGCCCCCGGGGTCCCATGCAAGGGTGTCCCCGATCGTGAGCCAGGCCATGGCGGTCCCGGGATTCGTCCTCCTGATGGCGCTCGCCCGGGTGGTGGTGGGCGCAGCGGCCGTCTGGCTGCTGGTGCGGCTGCTGCGGGGCCGGCTGCGGCGCTTCGACCTGCGCTCGGACCTGGATCCCGGCGCTGCCCTGGGGCGTGACGCCCGGATCGTGCCCCTGCTGCTGAGCAGCCTCGCCTCCCTGGGCTACCTGGCCATGGTGGTCTGGGGCTGGCGGTCCCTGGTGCGGGGCTGGGAGGTGCTGCGGCTGGATCCGGGGCCGGATCGGCTCGTGGAGGGCGCGGCGCTGCTGGTGGCGACCGTGGTCGTGGTGCGCCTGATCAACCGCAGCCTGCTGCTGCTCCTGGAGCGGTCCCTGCAGCGCCTGGGGAGGGAGGAGCAGACCAGCACCCTGCGGGCCCTCGCCCCGATGATCCGCGCCCTGTTCTGGGGGCTCGGCACCCTGGTGTTCCTCCAGAAGCAGGGGGTGCCCCTGGGGGCCGTCTACGCGTCCCTGGCGGGGGCCGGCATCGGTATCGGCCTGGCCCTGCGGGGGCCATTGAGCCATTTCATCAACTACCTCACCATCGTCATCGACAAACCCTTCCAGATCGGCGATCTGATCGGCTTTGCCGACGTGCTCGGCCCGGTGGAGCGGGTGGGGATCCAGTCCTCCTCGATCCGCAGCCTCAGCGGCGAACGGATCGTGATCGGCAACGAGGAACTCCTTCAGAAGACGATCCGCAACTTCGGCGATCTGCCCCGCCGCCGCGTCGCCCACACCCTGCGGCTCTCGGATCGGATGCCGGCGGAGAAGGCCGCCGCCATCGCGGGCCTCGTGGAGGGGGTGGTGCGGGCCCATCCACCGGCAACCTTTGACCGCTGCCACTTCATCCGCTTCGCCGACGGCGCCCTGGAGTTCCAGTTCGTGTTCTTCGTGTTCGACAGCGATGTCGTGGTCTACCTCGATCTGCAGCAGGCCATCAACCTGGACATCCTGGGCGCCTTCCAGTCGGCGGGCATCGACTTCGCCACCCCTCCCCAGGATCCGGCTCCGCCCCGGATCAGCGCCGCTCCCGGCTGATCCAGCGCCAGGCCCCCGCCAGCAAGGCGAGGCCGATCAAGGGCCCCTCGCCCCAGCGGTCGTAGGGGGTGAGCGTGGAGCGCTGCTGCACGGTGAACAGGCCGGTGGCCGGACGCGCCGGGGGAAGCTGCTCCCTCAGCCGCCCGCCGGCGTCCACCAGCAGGCTCGGCCCGGTGTTGGCGGAACTCACCAGCCAGCGGCCGGTCTCGATGGCGCGCAGCTGGGCCAGGGCGGCGAACTGCCCCTGCAACTGCAGGGGGTAGGGGTCGAGGTTGGCGCTGGCCAGCAGCCAGCGGGCCCCCTGGCGGGTGGCGGCGGCCAGGGCCGCCCCATCGGAGAGCTCGTAGCAGATGGCCACGGCCACATCCCCCCCCGGCCGCGCCAGCAGCCGGGAGGAAGGGCCCGGTTCCACGCCCCCCACCGCCGAGAGGCCGCTCCAGCGCCACAGGCTCGCCAGGGGCACCCATTCGCCCAGGGGCACCACCCGGTGCTTGTCCACCCAGCCGCCGGCGCGGAGCTGGTCAGGCTCGAAGCGCAGCAGGCTGCTACGCAGCTCCACCCCCTCGCGGCGGAAGCCGCCGCTGAGCACCTCCACCGGGGCCGTCAACGGCAACGGCTGGCCCAGGGCCAGGGAACCCTCCGGCAGCAGCACCCCCTGGACGGGCGGCTCGGCGCTGGCGGCCTGCCGCTGGGCCAGGGCCAACCGCTGCAGCAGTCGCCGCTGCTGGTCGGCCTCGAACTTCTCCCGGGTGGGGATGGCGGGCTGCAGCACCAGCCAGCGCTCGGCCCTGTCGCCGGGGGCCTCGGCCTGGCTGAGCAGGGCCAGGCCGGCCAGATGGCAGGCGACCACCAGCACCAGCGTGGCCAGCAGCCAGCGGACCCGCTGGCCGGGCAGGGCCCGCAGCGCCCGCCAGAGGCCCCAGCCGATCAGCAGCTGCAGCGCCGCCAGGAACCCGGCTCCCCCCAGGGCCGCCAGGCCGGCCAGGGCGCGGTCCCCCGGCAGCGCCGCCGCCCCCAGCCCCAGCCAGAACAGGGGACCCTTGGCCAGAAGCACCTCGGCCAGGCCCCAGACGGCCGCCGCCAGCAGCGCCGTGCTGGGCCGTGCAGGATCGAGCCGGCCCACCAGGACGGTCCAGGCCCCCACCAGCAGGGCAGCGGCCAGGCCGATGGCCAGCCACAGCGCCAGGCAGATCGGCAGGCTCAGGGGACCCGGCACGCCGATCCAGTCGAGGGGATGGAGCCAGAGCAGCCAGCGATGGCTCACCAGCACCGCCGCCAGACCCCACAGCCCGCCGCGCCGGAACCGCCGCGGTGCCGAGACGGCTCCGGCGTGACCGTCCGTCAGAGACCAGAGCAGCACCACGGCGGGCCAGAGCAGCCACGGCCAGCCCAGCGGCGGCAGGGCCACCCCCGCCAGCAGCCCTCCAGCTCCGGCGGCGATCCAACCGGCACGCCGGTCATTGCCCATGGTCGCCGGGCGCCGGAGGCGCCAAGGTCAGAGAAGAGTCACGCCGTTTCCCCAAGGAAACCTCTTTCATGGACCAGGGCAATCTGCTGCAGATGCTGCTGCTGCGCGGCCTCGGCACCACCTCGCTGGTGGCCGACCGACTCAAGCACGTCAGCCAGGAATGGGTGAGCAGCGGCCGCCTCGACCCCAGCCACGCCTCCGCCCTGGTGGAGGACGTCATGCGTGCCCTGCGGGGCGAGACGCCGGAGGTGGAACAGCAGGCCGAGCGCCAGCTGGAGCGCAACCGTGACCAGCTGCTGCAGGACCTGGGCCTGGCCCGCCAGCGGGAACTCGACGAACTGCGCGGTCGCATCGATCGGCTCGAGCAGACCCTGCGCCAGCGCCAGAACGGCGGCGAAGGGAACGACTGATCGCACTGGCAGAATCCCCCCATCCGGGTCCTTCCGCATGCGCGACATCCTGATCAGCTCGTTCGTCTGCGTGGCCTGCCTGATGCTGGCCTTCGTCAGCCAGCTGGTGTCGCCCTCCCAGGTGGAGGCCGCCGCACCGGCTCCGGCCGAGGCCGGCGTCCAGCAGGCCCTGGCCCGCTCCGGCCCCGCCACCGCGCCGCAGGCGAGCCCGGCCACAGCGCCGGCGGCGAAGCAGGCGGTGGCGGCCCCGCTCGAACTCGACCCCGACGTCCCCAACCCCACCCTGTTCACCATGGCCCCCGATTCCTCCAGCGCCGACCTGGCTTCCAGCGGGGCCGCGGCCCTGGGCGGGGAGCTCGTCTCCCCCACCGAGCGCACCACCCCCAGCGGCCTGCGCATCACCGACCTGGCCATGGGCGAGGGCGCGGAGGCCAGGAGCGGCCAGACCGTGGTGGTCAACTACCGCGGCACCCTCACCAACGGCAAGGAGTTCGACAGCAGCTACGGCCGCGGCCCGTTCTCCTTCCCCCTCGGCGCCGGCCGGGTGATCCGGGGCTGGGACGAAGGCGTGGCGGGCATGAAGGTGGGCGGCAAGCGCAAGCTGGTCATCCCCCCCGATCTGGCCTACGGCGAGCGTGGCGCTGGTGGCGTGATCCCCCCCAACGCCACCCTGGTGTTCGAGGTGGAACTGCTTGAGGTGAAGGGCTGAGCCCCTGCCCCGGGCAGCCTGGATTCGGGTGACGATCGTTACAATGCCGCGTAACCCCAACCCTCTCCCATGGCTCACCAGCTGCCCGAACTGCCCTACGGCCTCGACGCACTCGAGCCCCACATTTCCCGGCAGACCCTCGAGTTCCACCACGGCAAGCACCACGCCGCCTACGTCACCAACCTCAACAAGCTGATCGAGGGTGGCGAGCTCGAGGGCAAGAGCCTCGAAGAGGTGATCCTGGCCGTCGCCGGTGACGCCGCCAAGGCGGGCGTGTTCAACAACGCCGCCCAGGTCTGGAACCACAGCTTCTACTGGCAGTGCATCAAGCCCGGTGGCGGCGGCGCCCCCACCGGCGCCCTGGCCGAGAAGATCGCCGCCGACTTCGGCAGCTTCGAGGCCTTCGTCGAGCAGTTCAAGGCGGCCGGTGCCACCCAGTTCGGCAGCGGCTGGGCCTGGCTGGTCCTCGATGGCGGCACCCTCAAGATCACCAAGACCGCCAACGCCGATCTGCCCCTGGCCCATGGTCAGAAGGCTCTGCTCACCATGGATGTCTGGGAGCACGCCTACTACCTCGACTACCAGAACCGCCGTCCCGACTACATGACCACCTACCTCGACAAGCTGGTCAACTGGGACTTTGTGGCGGCGAACCTGGCCGCCGCCTGATCAGGCTCCGGCGCCAACCACCAGCCCCCGGGGATCCCCGGGGGCTTTTTTCAGGCTGGCCTGGCCCCTGGCAGCACCGCCTCCGGCGCGATCCACATGGCATCGCCGTAGGAGAAGAAGCGGTACTGACGCTCGATCGCCTCGGCGTAGAGGGCCAGCAGGCGCTCGCGGCCGATCAGGGCACTCACCAGCAGCAGCAGCGAGCTCTTCGGCAGGTGGAAGTTGGTGAGCAGACCCTGCACCACGGCGAAGCGGTAGCCGGGCTGGATCACCAGGTTCACCGGGCCGGTGTGGGGCCGGAGCTCGCCGCCATGCAGCTGGGCCACGGCCTCCAGGCTGCGCACCGAGGTGGTGCCGATGGCGATCACCCGGCCGCCGGCCGCGCGGCAGGCCGCCACCGCCTCCACCAGCGCCGGACTCACCTCCACCCATTCGCTGTGGAGCTCCAGAGCGCTCAGGTCTTCGGTTTCGATCGGCCGGAACGTGCCCAGGCCCACGTGCAGGGTGGTGGTGGCCACCCCGACACCCCGCTCCCGGATCGCGGAGAGCAGCTCATCGCTGAGGTGAAGGCCGGCGGTGGGGGCAGCCACGGCGCCGGGACGGGCAGCGTAGCGGGTCTGGTAGCGCTCGTTGTCGCTGACGTCGTGTTCGTGGATGTAGGGCGGCAGGGGGATGGCGCCGTACTGCACCAGCAGGGGCTCGAGGGCCGCCGCATCGGCGCAGTCCGGCGGGAACTGCACGATGCGGCCGCCGGTGGATGGATCGCTGCCCACCACCGCAACCGCCAGGGGCGGCTGGCCGCCGGCCACCACCTCCAGGCAGTCACCGGGCCGCAGCTTCTTGGCGGGCCGCGCCAGGCACAGCCACTGGCCAGCCCCGCCCGGCCAGGGCTCGAGCACCAGCAACTCCACCGCACCGCCGCCGGGCCGCCTTGCCTCCAGCCGGGCCCGCAGCACCCGGGTGTCATTCACCACCAGCAGGTCGCCGGGCCTGAGTTCGTGCTGCAGATCCCAGGCGCTGAGGTGGCGGGCCTGGGGGGCAGGGCCGGCCCCCGCCGGATCCACCACCAGCAGCCGGGCGGCGTGACGGGGCTCCACCGGCCGCTGGGCGATCCGCTCCTGCGGCAGGACGAAGTCGTAGCTGGACAGGCGCAGGTCGGCGGGATCCGGCACGGCGGGGGTGACCACGCGCAAAGGAGACGCCTCAGAGGGCCAGGCTTTCGGGCCGGTTCTCGATCAGGTCGGCGAGATCCTTGAGGAAGGCGGCGGCGTGGGTGCCGTAGATGACGCGGTGATCGGCGGTGAGGTTCACCTGCATCTGGCGCCGCACGGCGATCGAACCGTCTTTGAGGGCGGCGACGACGGGCCTGGAGGCGGCCACCGCCAGGATCGCACCGGTACCCGGGGGCAGGATCGCGTCGAAGCGGTCGACGCCGAACATGCCCAGGTTGGAGAGGGTGAAGGTGCCGGTGGTGTACTCCTCCGGCTTGAGCTGCTTGGAGCGGGAGCGGGCCACCAGATCGGCCCAGTTGCGGGAGAGCGAATAGAGGTCGGTGCGGTCGGCGGCAGCCAGCACCGGGGTGATCAGGCCGCCGTCATCCATGGCGACGGCCACGGCCACGTTGACGGAGGCCGGGTAGGCCATGCCCGCGTCGCTGGCGGAGGCATTCACCTGGGGATGGCGGGCCAGGGTGACGCCCACGGCCTTGGCCAGCAGGGCCGTCATCGTGACGCCCTTGGCCTTCACCTGCTTGTAGAAGGCGTCGAGCCGGTCGGTGGTGATCGTGTAGCCGACGTGGAAGCAGGGGACCGCCAGGCTGGCGTTCATGTTGCGGACGACTGCCTGCTGCAGGGTGTTGAAGGCCACGGTCTCGCCAGCGCGGCCAAAGGCCTGGCCGGCGGGGGCGGAGGGAGCGGCAGGGGCGGCCGCCGCACCATTGGCCGCCGGGGCCATGGCGGGGGCGGTGCCTTCGGCCACCCGCGGCACGCTGACGGGCTGGCCGGTGGCCTGCTCCACGTCCTCGGCCTGGATCCGGCCGTTGGGGCCGCTGCCCCGCACGGAGGCCAGGGCGACACCGAGCTGGGCCGCCAGCTTGCGGGCCCGGGGGGTGGCCACCACCCGGCCGTCGCTGGCGGCGGCGGGAACCGCCACAGGCGCCGGGGCGGCCACGGGGGCCGGAGCCGGCGGGGGCGAGGCCGGGGCTGGAATGGGGGGTGCTGCGGCTGGAGCGGGTGCGGCCGCCGCAGGGGCCACCGGAGCGGGGGCCGCCGCGGCCGGAGCCGGGGCCGCCGCCTTGGCCGCCGCGATCTCCGCTTCGGTCTCCACGATCAGGCCGATCGTCTCACCCACCGGGGCGGTGCTGCCCGCCTCCATCAGCACGGCCGCCAGGAAGCCCTCCTGGAAGGCCTCCACATCCATGTCCGCCTTGTCGGACTCGACCACGAGCACCGACTCGCCCCGCTCGACCCGCTCACCGGGTTTCTTGAGCCACTCCACGATCTTGCCCTCCGTCATGGTGGAGCTGAGGGCCGGCATGAAGATTTCGTGGGTGGCCAACGGGGGACTGCCTCTGTGATGGGGGGGATTTTAGGTGGCGGAAGGATCAGCCCCCCTCGATCGCCTCGATCACCCCATCCCTCACCAGCACCGCCACCTGCAGCTTCTGCACCAGGTTGTCGCCCACCTGGACGTCGCAGAAGCTCTCGATCTGACCCTGCTCCACCACCTGCTCCATCTCCAGCTCCCGCACCTGGCGCTGCTGGTCGAGCACCTGGCGCTTCTGCTCCTCGAACTCGGCGCGCTTGGCCGCCACCTGCTGCTGCACCGAACCCACCTGTTCCTGCACCCGGGGGTCGAGGGGATTGGCGCTTTGACGACGGATCTCGTCGACCAGCCGCTGCCCCTCCTGCTCCAGCTGGGCCAGCTGCTGGTCGAAATTGGTGAGCGCATTGCTGAGCTCCCGCTCGGCATCCTCCTTCCAGCGCGGCGTCACCACGGCACGCACCGTGATCGATCGCTTGATGTTGAGGCTGTTGCCGTCGGCCATGGGACTTCGTGTGCAGGGCTCAGGCTGTCAGGCGACGGGGGATCCGGTCAACCATGGGGAGATCGCCGCGGCCTCAGCCCTCGCCGTAGAGCGCGGCGATGGCGGCGCGGTCCCGCTCGGCGATCCGATCGCGGCGCTGCTTGAGGGTCTGGGTGAGCAGGCCGTTGTCGATGCTGAAGGGCTCCACCAGGGCCACGCCGCCGAGGCGCTCGTCGGCCCGGGAGCCCGGCCGGGCCGCCAGCAGGCGGTTGCACTCGCGGCAGAGGGCCCGCAGCAGGGCCGGATCGGCGCCGGCCCCGGGCTCGGGGCTGGGGAGATTGGCCTCGGCCGCGAACGCCTGCAGCACCTCCGCCTTCGGCACCACCAGGGCCCCGAGCTGCTTGCGGTCCTGGCCCACCAGCATCACCTGCTCCACCAGCGGCGAGGCCACCAGGGCCTCCTCCAGGGGACCGGGCTCGATGTTCTCGCCGCTGCTCAGCACGATCGTGTCCTTGGCTCGGCCGGTGAGCACCAGGGTTCCATCGGCCAGCAGCAGGCCCAGGTCGCCGGTGTCGAACCAGCCCTCGCCATCCAGCACCTTGGCCGTGGCCTCGGGCTTGTTGTGGTAGCCCCCCATCACCTGGGGTCCCCTGGCCAGCACCAGCCCCCGCTCGCCCACCGGGAGCGGCGTCCTGGTGGCGGGGTCCACCACCTTCAGGGCGGTGTCCGGCAGGGGCTGGCCGGCGCTGCCGCGGCGGTTGCTCCAGGGCCGGCGGCAGGCGAGCACCGGGCTGGTCTCGGTGAGGCCGTACCCCACCAGCAGTTCGATGCCGACGGCCTCGAAGAAGCCATCGACGTGGATGGCGAGGGCCCCGCCGCCGCTGATGGCGGTGCGCAGCCGACCCCCCACCAGCTGGCCGCGCACCTTCGGCCACAGCAGGGCGCCGGCCGCCCCATGCAGCGGCCAGAGCAGCAGGGCGCCGCCGGCGGCCAGAAGCCGGTCGGCCGCCCCTACCGGCTTGAGGGTGAGATCCAGGGCCGTCCGCCGCCGCCGGTGGAAGGCCCGGCTGACGGCGAGGGCCCGGCGCAGCAGGCGCTGGCGGGACGCGGGCATGGCGGCCAGGGCGTCCTCGAAGCCGGAGAGCAGGGCCTCCCACAGCCGCGGCACGCTGATCAGGTACTGGGGCCGGACCTTCTGCAGGTCGGAGCGCAGCTGCTTGAGGGTGGTGTAAGTCTGGCGGCAGCCGCAGCTGAGCAGGAAGTACTCGGCGGTGCGCTCGTAGGCATGCCAGATCGGCAGCACGGAGAGCACGTGGTCGCCGGGGCTCGGCGACACCGCCACCCCCAGGGTGCCCAGCTGGTGCAGCAGGTTGGCGTGGCTGAGGGGCACCCCCTTGGGCTGGCCGGTGGTGCCGGAGGTGTACAGGAGCGTGGCCAGCCGCCCGGGCCCTCCCGTGGGGACGGGCGGCAGGGGGTTGGCGGCGCCGCGCTTCAGCAGGTCATCCCAGGTGAGGCAGGGCAGCGGCAGGGGGACGGCCGGGGCCTCCCCTTCCAGCAGCACGATGAAGCGCAGCCGCCGCAGGGCCGGCCCATCGAGGGCCAGCCGCTCCAGCAGGGCGGCCGACTCCAGCACCGCCCCCACCGCACCGGCGTCCTCGAGGATGTAGCCCAGCTCCTCCGCCGGCGCCGCGCTGCCGCGCACGGCATCGGCCGCCCCGGCCCGCATCAGCCCCTGGTCGGCCACCAGCCAGCGGGGACCGTTCTCCGCGAACAGGGCCACCACATCGCCGGGCCCCACCCCCAGATCGGCAAAGGCCGCCGCCGCCCGGTCGATCGCCTGGCGCAGCTCGCCGTAGCGCAGCGTCTCCGGATGGCGGCCGTGGGGGGCTTCCAGCGCCACCCGGGGGCCATGCAGCCGCTCCAGTTCCGGCCAGAGGCCCTCGAGCCCCTCGAGCCGGCTCCAGTCGGCGCGACCTTCAAGGGCACGGCGGTCCCGGGGGCTGCCGGCCCAGTGGATCTCGGCTCTGGCGTTCATGGGCGGCCGGCGTGAAGCATCGGGAGATCAGGATTCTCCCAGTCCCGACCGGTCTCCCCCCTCCCCCAGGCCAGCCAGTCCCTCCTGTGGCCCCGGCGGCCGCAGGGCCAGCCCGAATCGGCGGGAAAAGGCCGCCAGCAGCAGCGGGGCCACCTGCTGGGGGGTCAGGGAAGGCCGCCAGTCCACCAGGCGTCCCACCGGCCGGCCTGAGAGCCCGCAGGGAACGATCGCGCCGAAGCCCTCCAGGGAGCAGTCGACGTTCAGGGCCAGGCCGTGCTGGCTGACCCAGCGCCGGGCCCCGACCCCGATCGCCGCCAGCTTGCGGCCCTCCAGCCAGACCCCGGTGAGCCCCTCGATGCGCTCCCCCTCCAGCCCCAGCTCCTGCAGCACCGCCAGCACCACGTCCTCGAGGGCCCGCAGGTAGAGGTGCAGGTCGCCGCCATGGCGCTGGAGGTCGAGCACCGGGTAGAGCACCAGCTGGCCGGGCAGGTGGTGGGTCACCTCACCGCCCCGGTCGATGCGGTGCAGCGGCAGGGGTGGATCGGCCGGATCGAAGCCGAGGTGCTCCAGGCTGGCCCCCCGGCCCAGGGTGTAGCAGGGGGTGTGCTGCAGCAGCAGCAGGGCATCGGGGGCGGCAGGGTCGTCGAGCCGGCGCCGCTGCAGGCTGCGCTGCCACCCCCAGGCCAGCGGGAAGGGCACCGGGGCCGGGGCTTCAAAAAGAATTGCGGGAGTGTTGGGGGCCATGCAGCGGCGTTCCTAGCTTGAGGTTGTCCCAGAGCCAGAATTCCTCTGGAGGCAGGCACCCGAATGAAACTGCTGATCCACGGCCGCAATCTCGACGTCACACCGGCGATCAGGGAGTACACCGAAACCAAGCTCAATCGCGCCATCAGCCACTTCGATGGCATCGTCAAGGAAGCCGACGTGCATCTGTCGGTGGCCCGCAATCCCCGTGTGCCGCAGCAGACGGCGGAAGTCACGGTCTTCGCCAACGGGGTGGTGATCCGGGCCCAGGAACGCAGCGAGAACCTCTATGCCAGCATCGATCTGGTGGCCACCAAGCTGAGCCGCCAGCTGACCCGCTACAAGGACCGTCTGCAGGAGCGCAGCCAGGGCCCGGTGCACCGCTCCGCCGCCGCCGAGGAGGCCGGTGCCGCCACGCTGCCCAACCCCGGGGGCTCCCTCACCGACGGCCTGGAGCCCGCCGTGCCCCACCGCGGCGTGCGCCGCAAGTACTTCGCCATGCCGGCGATGGACCTGGAGGAGGCCCTGCATCAGCTGGATGTGATCGATCACGATTTCTACGTGTTCCGCGACGCGGGCACGGGCGAGATCCAGGTGGTCTACCGCCGCAACCATGGCGGATTCGGCGTCATCCAGGCCCGTGACACCTGAGCGAGAGCCCGAACGGCCCGACCTCGCCCCCCTGATCGACCACGCCCTGCTGGATCCCCACCGGGGCCGGGAGGCCATCCTCCGCTGCTGCGATGAGGCCCGCCACTTCGGCTTCGCCGGGGTGTGCCTGGCCTCCCGCTGGCTGCCGGTGGCCCGTGAGCGGCTGCCGGTCGACGGGGCGGTGAAGCTGGTCGCCGTGGTGGGATTTCCCTTCGGGGCCATCCCCGCGGCGATCAAACGGGCCGAGGCCGAGTGGGCCGCCGCCGCCGGTGCTGACGAGCTGGACGTGGTGCCCGATTTCGGCGCCCTGGCCGACGGCGACGGCACCGCCGTGCTCGACGATCTGGCGGCCATCACCGACCTGGGCCTGCCGGTCAAGGTGATCCTGGAGATGGGCCGCCTCGACCCCGAGGCCCTGGACCTGCTGGTGGAGATCAGCATCGATGCCGGGGTGCGCCATCTCAAGACCGGCAGCGGCTTCGGCCCACCGGTGACCCCGGAGCAGGTGGGCCGGCTGGTGGCCCTGGCCAGGGGCCGGGCGGCGGTGAAGGCCGCCGGTGGCATCGCCGATCTCGACCAGGCGCTGGCCCTGGTGGCGGCCGGTGCCGGCCGGCTGGGCACGAGCCGGGGCGTGGCCCTGATGCAGGCCCTGCGCGCCGGTGCCTGAACAGCACCTGGAGGGCCTCGCCCTCACCTGCCGCCCCCTGGGGGAGCGCGACCGGCTGCTCACCCTGCTGAGCGAGGCCGAAGGCCTCACCCGGCTGGCGGTGCCGGGGGCGCGGCGGCCGAAGAGCAGCCTGGCGGCGGCGGTGCCCCTGGCCCACCTGGTGCTGCAGGTGGGGGGCCGCAGCGGCCTGCGGCGGGTGCGGCAGCTGCGGGTGCTGCGCAACTACAGCGGCCTGGCCCAGCGCCTGGAGACCCTGGCCGCCGCCCAGGCCCTGGCCGAGCTCTGCCTGAAGCTGGTGCCCGGCGAAGCCCCCGCCCCGGGGGTGCTCGCCGACCTGCTGCTCCAGCTCGGCCGCCTGGAGGCGGTGGTGACGGAGCGGGCCGAGCGGGAGGAGGCCCTGGCGGTGGCCGTCCAGGGCAGCATCCACCTGCTGGCCCTGGGGGGCTTCGCCCTGCCCCTGCAGCACTGCGTCCGCAGCGGGGCGCCACTGCTGCCGCCGATCGGGGACTGGTCGTGGCGCTGCAGCCTGCTGCCCGGCGAGGGGCTGGCGATCGGGGCGGTGCCCGGAGCCCGGGTGATGCTCAACCCCTCCGAGCTGGCCCTGCTGCAGCGGTTGACGCGGCCCGCCCCACCCCGGAGCAGGGACGGCCGGCTGATGGGGCCCGAAGCCGTGTGGCTGCACCTCCTGGACCTGGTGGAGGCCTGGTGCGGCGAGCATCTCGGTCAGCGACCGCGAGCCTTCAGACTGCTGCGGACCGCCTGCGACCCCATGCCCTCCCATCCGTCCGAGCCAGCATGAGCCCGAGCGGCAAGACCGAGAGGGGACTGGCCGCCGTCCTGGCCCTGCCGGGGTTCCGGCGCCTCTGGATCGGCCAGGTGTTCTCCCAGCTGGCGGACAAGTTCTACATCGTGCTGATGGTGTTCCTGATCGCCCAGTACTGGGTGACGGACACACCGCAGAACAACGCGGCCCTCGCCGAGGCGGCCGCAGCGTTCCGCATGGGCTTCGAGACCCGGGCCCAGATGATCACCCTGCTGGCCACCGGCATCTACGTGGCCAACACCGTGCCGGCGATGCTGCTGGGAACGGTGGCGGGCGTCTGGGCCGACCGCTGGCCGAAGCGCACCGTGATGGTGGCCTCCAACGGCCTGCGGGCCGGCCTGGTGATGCTGGCCCCCCTCTGCCTGCTGCCGGGGCCGATGTGGCTGGGGCTGAGCTGGGGCTACTGGGCCCTGGTGGCCATGACCTTCTGCGAGTCGGTGCTCACCCAGTTCTTCGCCCCGGCCGAGCAGGCGGCCATTCCCCTGCTGGTGAGCTATCCCCAGCTGCTCGCCGCCAACTCGGTGTACCAGGCCACCAGCATGGCCGCCACGATCGTGGGTTTCGCCCTCGGCGATCCGATCCTGCGGCTGCTGCGCACCCTGCTGGCCCAGGTGGGTATCCCCGGCGGAGAATTCGTGCTGCTGCCGCTCTGCTACGGCGCCGCGGCACTGGCCATCGCCGGCATCGAGATCCCTGAACCGCCGCGGCAACCCCGAACCATCTCCGTCTGGGAGGAGATCGGCGAAGGGGTGCAGGTGCTGCGGGAGCGACCCAACGTGCGCAGCGCCATGATCCAGCTGGTGCTGCTCTACAGCCTGCTGGCGGCCCTGTACGTGCTGGCGATCAGCCTGGCGGCGGCGATCGGCGGGCTCGGTCCCACCCGCTTCGGCGTGCTGCTGGCGATGAGCGGGCTGGGGCTGGCCCTGGGGGCCCTGGCCATGGCCCAGCTGGGCGAGCGCTTCAGCCGCCGGGGGCTGGCCAGTGCGGGGCTCGGGACCATCGCCTGGTGCCTGGTGCTGCTGGGCCAGCTGCGGGGCAACCTCGTCTTCACCCTGCTGCTCTGCGGCCTGCTGGGGGTGGGCGCGGCCCTGCTGGCGATCCCCGCCCAGACGACCATCCAGGAGGACACCCCGGAAAACCAGCGCGGCCGAGTGTTCGGCCTGCAGAACAACCTGATCAACATCGCCCTCAGCCTGCCCCTGGTGCTGGCGGGCACCGTGGTGAGCCGCTACGGCCTGCTGCCGGTGCTCTGGGGGCTGGCGGCCATCGCCGCGGTCGCCGCCCTGAGTGAACGCCCCTGGCGCAGCAGCTGAGGGCCTTCGCAGCGCTGCTAAATTCCGCTGTTGCGTGGGGCCATACAGGTGATGCACATTGCCTGGCTGGGCAAGAAGTCTCCGTTCTGCGGCAACGTCACCTACGGCCTCAGCACCACCGAAGCCCTGCGGCAGCGCGGCCACGCGGTGAGCTTCATTCACTTCGACACCCCCACCCCCTCCCTGGGGCGGCCGGAAGCGGGGGCAGGCGAGCTCGATCCGCCGGGGGGGCCGGAGGCCAACCCCGAGGTGGCCCTGCCCTACCTGGTGAAATCGCAGGTGTACACGATTCCCTCCCCGGGGGCCCAGCGGGAACTGCGGGAGTCCCTGGAGCGGCTGCGACCCGATCTGGTGCACGCCAGCCTCACCCTTTCCCCTCTTGACTTCCGCCTGCCCGACCTCTGCCAGCAGCTGGGGCTGCCCCTGGTCGCCACCTTCCACCCCCCCTTCGACGCCGGCCTGCGCAACCTCACCGCCGGCACCCAGCAGCTCACCTACCAGCTCTACGCCCCCTCCCTGGCGAAGTTCGACCGGGTGATCGTGTTCTCCGAGCTGCAGGCCGAGGTGCTGGTGCGCCTGGGGGTGCGGCGCGAGCGGCTGGCGGTGATCCCCAACGGGGTCGACACCGACACCTGGGCGCCGGCCGCCCCGGGCGGCGAATCCGATCTGGCCCAGCTGCGGCTCAGGGTGGGCGGGCGCCGCGTCTTCCTCTACATGGGGCGGGTGGCCACCGAGAAGAACGTCGAGGCCCTCCTGAAGGCCTGGCGGCTGGTGCGTCCCCAGGGCTGCGTGCTGGTGATCGTGGGGGACGGGCCGCTGCGCTCCTCGCTGCAGAGCGGCACCGAGTCTGATGTGATCTGGTGGGGCTACGAGGCCAGCCGGGCCCGCCGGGTGGCGCTGCTGCAGCTGGCCGAGGTGTTCCTGCTGCCCTCCCTGGTGGAGGGGCTCTCCCTGGCCCTGCTGGAGGCCATGGCCTGCGGCACCGCCTGCGTGGCCACCGATGCCGGCGCCGACGGGGAGGTGCTGGAGGGGGGGGCCGGCATCGTGATCAGCACCCAGGGCGTCACCACCCAGCTGCGCACCCTGCTGCCGGTGCTGCGGGACCAGCCGGTGCTGACGGCGGAGCTGGGACGCCGGGCGCGCCAGAGGGCCCTGGAGCGCTACACCCTCACCGGCAACATCGACGCCTTGGAGCGGCTCTACGGCGAACTCTGTCCCCAGCCGGTGGCGGTCTGACAGCAGGCTCCGACCCGCTCCCGGCGCTGCCGATCGGCCCGGATCGCGTCAAGATGAGGCGAGGTTCCAGGTGCGATGAACTCCCCTCTCCCCCTCCAGGGACGTTCGGTACAGCAGGCGATCGTCCCCATCGCCACCCAGGTCGGGATGGCCTCCGACGGGGCAGTCGCCGCTCGGCCCACCGTCTCGATCGTCGACGATGACCCCAACATCCGGGCCATGGTGGCCGAGGAGCTGGCGGACTCCGGCTACGAGGTGGTGGCCCTGACCAACGGCCATGACCTGGAGAAGAGGCTGGCCGAGGGGGGGATCGATCTCGTCTTCCTCGACGTGCAGATGCACGACTGCGACGGCATCGAATGCCTGGGGGACCTGCGCAGCCGGGGCTGCACCGTGCCGGTGGTCATCTTCACCTCCCTGAACGACCCGGAGCGGCGCCGCCAGGCCCAGGAGGCCGGAGCCGACGACTACGTGCTCAAGCACGAACTTCTCGACAGGCTGCCCGCCCTGCTGGAACGGCTCCTGCCCAGGAGGAGCGAGAACCGCCACCTGTGACGACCAACCCACCGATGGCCCCCCCGACCGGGGCTCCTTCCCGTGGCTGGCGTCACCGGATATTCGGCAGCCTGCTGGGCCAGCTCCGGCTGGCGGCGTTCACCTCGGTCTTCCTCGGGTTCAGCGCCGCCTCCGCCTTCACCCTCCTGATCAACCGGGACTGCCTGCTGCATCACCAGCACGACGACCAACGGCTGGTGGCGGGCTCCCTGGCCGACGCGCTCGACCGGCTCGTCGCCGATCCCTCCGCCGCCCACGCTGCCCAGCTCCGCGGGGAGCTGGACCGCCGCAGTGACCGGGAACGGTTCTTCTGGGTGCGGCACGGGGATGGCGCCCTGCTGCTGCCCGGGCCGGTCGTCGGCGAGCTGGTGGCCCTTCCCCGCCTGGTCGGCCAGGCGATGACGGCGCACGGCAACACCTGGTCGGTGCGATCCTTCACGCCCCTGCTGATCGGCACGGATCGCCGCCTGGTCAAGGATCCAGAGGGCAACAGCTTCCTCACCTACACCCTGCACCGTTCCTCCGAGGGCAGCCAGCTCTGGGTCGCGGAGGACATCAGCACCAATGTGGCCAGCCTGCGCAACATGCTGCTGGGGCTGGCCGTGGTGTGGATCCTGAGCCTCGCGCTCACGCTGGTGGCGATCTCCGTGCTCACCCGCCGGCTGCTCCAGCCGCTGCGGGATCTCCATCGCATGGCCGCCGGCGTCACCACTGAAAGCCTGGCCAGCAGCCACCTCAAGCTCGAGAAGGCGCCCCTGGAGGTGGAGGAGCTGGCCCAGTCCTTCAATGGCCTTCTCGACCGGCTGGCCCTGGCCTGGAGCCAGCAGCGGCACTTCGTGGGGCTCGTCTCCCATGAGCTGCGCAACCCCCTGATGATCATCGGCGGCTACCTGCGCCGCCTGCAGCGCCGCGGCCAGAACCTGGATCCGGAGCAGATGCGCGCCCTCGCCACCACCGAGGCCGAGACCCATCGCATCACCCGCATGCTCAACGACCTGCTGGATCTCTCCCGCAGCGAGTCCGGCCAGCTGCAGATGGTGCTGACCCCGGTGGCGGTGGACGAGGTGCTCACCACCGCCTGCGACCTCGCCCGCAGCCAGCTGTCACGCCCGCTGCTGCTCACCCTTCCCGAGGAGGCCGCCGAGGGGCCGATCCGGGCGGTGGCCGAAACCGATCGCCTCCAGCAGGTGCTGCTCAACCTGATCGAGAACGCCGACAAGTATTCCCCTCCGGGTCGACCGATCTGCCTGGAACTCTCGAGGAACGACGCGGAACTGTGCATCAGCGTCCGGGACCAAGGCATCGGCATCCCCCCGGAGGACATCCCCAAGGTGTTCGATCGCTTCCACCGCGGCCGCAACGCCATCGAGCACGAGCGGGGCTCGGGCCTCGGGCTGTCGGTGGTGAAGCTGCTGGTGGAGGCGATGGGGGGCTCCATCGACGTCGACAGTGAGATCGCGGTGGGGAGCCGCTTCCACATCCACCTGCCGGCGGCTCAGTAACGCTCCGGACGGGGGTCCTGCCAGTCGGGGGCAAAGCCCTTGCGCCGCAGCAGGGCGGCGGCGTCCTCGAGGCGGCGGCGATCCAGGCGCCATAGCCGATAGACGCCGGCGCTGTCCAGTTCGCTGGCACCGAGATGGCGCCAGAAAGGGGCACGGGCGGTGGTCTGGTCGATCACCACCAGCATGGTGGGCTGGTCCTCCGGTGTGCTGGGCCGCTGCCCCGCCCGGCGCTCCCGCCGCAGGCGGTCCGCCAGGTTGAGGGGGCCCTCCACGCCGATGCCCTCGTAGATCACGATCCGCCGGCTGTAGTAGTGCAGGGAGGGCTTGAGCACCCCCACCATCGCCACGGGCTCGCCTGGACGGCCCTCCCGCTGCAGGGCCGCCGCCATGCGGCGCACGGGCTCACCCCGCAGGCGATCGCCCACGCTCCACAGCGGCAGCAGGGCCGCGGGCACGAACAGCACCAGGGGCAGCTGCAGGGCCAGCAGGCGCAGGGGTGGGCGGCGGCGCCGGGTGATCCAGCCCAGCAGGGCGGCCAGCAGCCAGCAGGCGGCCACCACGGGCACCAGGGGACTGCCCCGGAGCTCCGTCGCCAGCGTCGGCATCTCCGGATCCTGGATCAGCGGCAGCCAGAGGGGAGCCGCCAGGAACGCCAGCCCCAGGCCGCTCACCAGCAGCAGGCTGAGGCCCCAGGCCCAGCGCTCCCAGGGCCGGCCGCCACCCAGTCCGCCATCGCCACCCACTCCGCCATCGCCGCGCCAGCCCGTCTGGGCCGCCAGGGCGATCAGCAGGGCGGCGGCGGGGGTGGCCGGCAGCCAGTAGCTGGGCAGCTTGGTGGCGGCGGCGGTGAAGAACAGCAGCACCGCCAGAAGCCAGCAGGCGGCGAAGCGGGCCAGGGAGGCGGCGGGGGGCTGGGGCCAGGTGGGGCACCAGGAGCGGCGCAGCGGTCCGATCGCCCGGGCCAGGCCGACGAGCAGCAGCGGCGAGACGGGCAGGCTGGCCACCAGCATCACCGGCACGAAGAACCACCAGGGCTGCAGGTGACGATTCACCACCTCGGTGAAGCGCTGCAGGTTGTGATAACCGAAGAAGCTGTCCCAGAAGGGCTGCCCTTCGCTGTGCAGGGCCAGCAGGTACCAGGGGGCCGCCACCAGGGCGGTGAGCGCCAGGCCCCGCAGCGGCCGCAGCCGCCGCCACAGCCCGGCGATGTCGGCCTGGAGCCAGCCGAACAGGAGCAGGGTGAGGCCCAGGAGCACCACCGCCACCGGCCCCTTGGCCAGCACGGCCAGGCCGAGCACGGGCCACGGCAGCCACCAGCGCCGGCCGGGGTCGGCATAGGCCTGCCAGCAGAGCAGCAGGGCCAGGGCCACCAGGCCACTGAACAGGGAATCGCTCACCGCCGTGCGCCCCCAGACGAGCGCCAGGGGCGAGAGACCGAAGGCGAGGGCGGCGGTGAGGGCCGTCAGGCCCGGACGCTCCGGCGCCGTTGGGGAGGCGTCGGCGGCGGCAGCGGCCGGGGCGGCCTCTGGGGCGGCCCGGAACGTGGGCTGGGGCCAGCGCAGCAGGGTGTCCGCCAGGGCCAGCATCACGCCGATGGCGGCCAGGGCGGAGGGGAAACGGGCGGCCCAGGTGCCCAGGGGATTCCACTGCTCCTGGCCGGGCAGGGCATAGACGAGCCCCATCAGCCAGTAGACCAGCGGCGGCTTGTCGTAACGGGGCAGGCCGTTGACCCGGGGGATCAGCCAGTCGCCCGTCTCCGCCATCGCCCGGGCCGAAGCCGCGAACAGGGGCGGCGTCTCATCCACCAGTCCGGTGTTGCCCAGCTGCCAGGCGAACAGGACCAGGCCCAGGACCAGGGTGATCAGCAGCAACCGGCGGCGCTGGCGGCGGGGCAGGGCGGGCAAACCGGGTGGGCGAATCGGAGGGAACCTATCGCTCCCCAGCCGTTCCATCCTGTGTCGCCGTTCCGGCCATCAGCCGATCCACGAGCTCCAGCTGCCGGGGCAGGCAGACCTGGCTGAGATCGAACCGTTCCACCACCGTCCGCCGGGCCTGCCTGCGCAGCCCGGCGTGGCCGGCCGGATCGGCCAGCACCGCCGCCAGCCGCTCGGCCAGGGCCCGGTGATCGAAGAAATCCACCAGCAGACCGTTGTGGCCATCCTCGATCACGTCCTGCACCGGGGCCGTGGCCGAGCCGACCACCAGGGCACCGCAGCTCATCGCCTCCAGCAGGCTCCAGCTGAGTACGAAGGGAACGGTCAGATAGACGTGGCAGGCCGTGACCCGGAACAGCTCGTGCAGCACCGGGTGGGGCACGCGGCCGACGAAATGGACCCGGCGCCGGTCGAGGGCATCGCCCAGCTCCCGCAGCATCGCCTCCTTCCAGCTGCCGCCGCCGGGGGGGAGGGCGCCGTAGCTCACCCCATCGCCGCCCACGATCACCACCTGGACCCCGGGCCTGAGCAGCTGCAGCCGGGGCAGCATGCGCATGAAGGTGTGGAAACCCCGGTAGGGCTCCAGGTTGCGGGCCACGAAGCTCACCACTTCATCCCCGGGAGCGAAGCTCAGGCCGGCGCGCTGCAGCTGCAGGCGGGCGGGGCCCTGGGGGGCGATCGCGGCGGTGTCGATGCCCTCATGGATCACGCTGAGCCGCTGGCGATAGGGCGCCGGCACGGTGCTGGCCTGCCAGGGGGTGGGGGCCAGGCCCCAGTCCAGGTCCTGGAGGGCCAGCAGCTGGGGGGCCCGACGCAGGCGCAGGCGGGCCCGGGGGCGCCAGTCAGCGTCGGCGAACTCCGGGTCGAATCCCACATCGCCGCCTTGGAGCTGATAGATGAACTCCACCTGGTGCAGGACCGGCACGGCCGGCAGCAGGTCCTTCACCACCAGCAGTTCCCCCCAGCCCGGATGGCCGATCACCAGATCGGGCCGCAGGCCGTCCTTCAGCAGCGACTCCAGGCAACCGGCCACCGCCTCGGCCCGCAGGATCTTGGTCTGGAAATCGGCTGCCCAGGGATGGCAGGGCGGCACCCCCCCGGGGGGAAGGGGGTCGTAGCGGTGCAGCGGGATGGAAGGCAGGGGCTGGCTGGTGGGGCCGCCGATGGCCACCACCCGGTCGCCGCGGGCCTGCAGGGCCGGCGCCAGGTGCCGGTACTGGCCGGGAAAGTTCTGATGGACGAACAGGACGGTGCGGCTCATGGCGGCACCGGCTCCGTCCGCCCGCCCCCCTGCCAGAGCCGGGCGCGCTGATTGATCAGCAGCACCGAAAGCAGGGCCAGGGCCGCCCCCAGCCACTGCAGCGGCCCCAGCCGCTCGTCCAGCAGCAGCACCCCGCAGAGCACCGCGAACACCGGCGTCAGGAAGGTGAGGGCGGTGAAGCCGGTGAGGTCGCCGCTGCTGGCGAACCAGAAGAAGAGGCCATAGGCCAGGGCACTGCCGAGCAGGGCCGCGTAGGCCATCAGGCCCCACTCCAGCGGGCTCCAGTGGGGCCAGAAGCTCACCGTCTCCGGGCGGAGCAGCGCCTCCCCGCCGGCCACCAGCAGCAGGGGCACGCCGCCCAGGAGCATGTGCCAGCCGGTGATGGCGACCGGATCGCTGCGCCGGGTGGCGTAGCGGCAGAGCACGGTGCCCAGGGCCATCGCCGCCGCCGCCCCCAGCATCCAGGCCTCGCCATGGCTCCAGGCCTGACCCTGCAGGGCCGGCGGCCCCTGCAGCCACCAGTGGCGCAGCACCTCCCCGGGGAGTCCCAGGCAGAGGATGCCCAGCAGGCCGATCAGCAGGCCCAGCCAGCCCACCGGGTTGATCGCCTCGCCGAACAGGGTGCGGGCCAGCAGGGCCACCAGCAGGGGCTGGGAGTCGATCAGCACCGAACCCAGGCCCGCCCCGGTCTGGCCCAGCCCCCGGGCCAGGAGCCCCTGGAACAGGCTGCCGTCGACGGCGGCGAACAGCAGCAGCCAGGGCCAATCCACAGGATCAACGCGCCAGGAACGCCCCAGCAGGCGGGCCGCCAGCAGCAGCACCACCCCGGCCGGCAGCAGCCGCAGGCTGGCCAGCATCGCCGGCGACGCCCCGCCCAGCAGCGGCTTCATCGCCGCCATCGCGGTGCCCCAGAGGGCGAAGGGCAGGAGCATCAACACCCAGCGCAGGGTCCGGGGCATGGGGCGTGAGTCCTGGGGCGGCGGTGGAGGGGCGGAGGGCGGCGAACAGGCCCGTCCGGGCCTTCTTTTTAAGATCCAGCCACCGCGCATCTCCACAATGCCCTGGCCTTGGTGCCGCAAGTCCCGACGAACCCTGGCGCGCATCGCCATCGAGGGGCCGATCGCCGGGGGCACCCGCGTCCGGGTGCTGAAGGCCATCGAGCAGGTGCTGCAGCGGGAGTGCCCCGCCCTGCTGCTGCGCATCGACAGTCCCGGCGGCACCGTCGGCGACAGCCAGGAGATCCATGCGGCCCTGATGCGGCTGCGGGAGAAGGGCTGCCGGGTGGTGGCCAGCTTCGGCAACATCTCCGCCTCCGGCGGCGTCTATGTGGGGGTGGCGGCGGAGAAGATCGTCGCCAATCCCGGCACCATCACCGGCTCCATCGGCGTGATCCTGCGCGGCAACGATCTGTCGCGGCTGCTGAAGCGGATCGGCATCCGCTTCGAAACCGTCAAAAGCGGCCTCTACAAGGACATCCTGTCCCCCGACCGCGCCCTCTCCGAGGGGGAACGGCAGTTGCTGCAGGAGCTGATCGACGCCAGCTACGGCCAGTTCGTGGCCGCGGTGGCCACAGGCCGGGGCCTGGAGCAGGACGTGGTGCGGGCCTTCGCCGACGGGCGGGTGTTCAGCGGCGCCCAGGCCCTGGAGCTCGGCCTGGTGGATGTCCTGGGGGACGAGGAGAGCGCCCGCCGCCTGGCGGCGGAGCTGGCGGGGCTGGATCCGGAGAAGGCCCGGACGGTCAGCTTCGGCAAACCGCCCAGGAAGCTGCTCGGGCTGCTGCCGGGCAGCACACTGATGCAGCAGATCTCCCAGTCCCTGAGCCTGGAACTGGCCTGGAGCGGCCAGCCCCTCTGGCTCCATCGCCCCTGACGTCATGAAGCCTGGTCTTGAGCTGAGGGCCCTGCGGGGAGCCACCACCGCCAGCGCCAACACCGGCGAAGCGATCGCGGAGGCCGTGGCGGAGCTGATCGAGGAGCTGCTGCAGCGCAACGACCTGGCGGGGGACCGGGTGCTGTCGGTGACCTTCTCCGTCACCGCCGATCTGGACGCCTGCTTCCCGGCCGCCATCGCCCGGCGCCGGGCCGACTGGGGGCGGGTCGCCCTGCTGGATTGCCAGCAGATGGCGGTGGCCGGGGACCTGCCCCGCTGCATCCGGCTCCTGGCCCACGCCTGGCTGGATGCCAGCCGGGAGGAGGTCCACCCCTACCTGCGGGAGGCGGCACGGCTGAGGCCCGACCGGGCCGAGGCGGCCCCGCCTTCGGACCCAGCCAGCTCCCCCGCCGACCACTGAAGGCACGGCAGACGCACGGGCGTGTTGAGACTTTCAGCATGAAGTTCCTCCCAGCCATGCCTTCCTTCCCGCGCGAGCGGTCCCAGCCCCTGGCCCTGATCGGCCGTCTGGGCACCGCCGGCCTCGGCGCGCTGGCGGTCGCCGGCGCCACCCTCCTCTCCCCGCTCGCCCCCACCCCCTCCCTGGCCCAGGGCACCCCCGGCCTGATGGAGTTCCGCTGGGAGAACAACAAGGACTACCGCAAGCTCTACTTCTTCACCACCGACACCGTCCGCATGCAGCGGGCGGAGTACTACCTGATGCTGCGGCCGAAGGATCGCAAGACGGCCATCCTCAAGCTGAGCATCAGTGTTCCCAGCCACTTCGACACCAAGATCGATCCGAAGCAGGTGAAGCTGTGCCGGATGAGTGAGGGCGGGATGCTGAAGAGAACCCGCTGCCTGGAAACGATCCCCGCCACGATCGAGGTGTCGGAGAACGGGCGATCCATCGAGATCTTTCCGGAAACCCCCGTGTCCGACAAGGACACGATCGGTGTCTACATGAACGTGTTCAACCCGTTCAACGCCGGCATGTATCAGTTCAACGCCCTGGCCCAGGCCCCCGGCGACATCCCGGTCTCGGGCTACCTGGGCAGCTGGCTGATCCAGATCGTGCCCAACAACACCAACTGATAGGGTGACCCACTGAGCAAGCAGCAGCATGACGAAGCGCACCCTTGAAGGAACGAGCCGCAAGCGCAAGCGCGTGTCCGGCTTCCGGGTGCGGATGCGCACCCACACGGGCCGTCGCGTGATCCGCACCCGCCGTCGCCGCGGCCGCGCCCGCCTGGCGGTCTGAGGCCGGCCGGGAAGGTCCGTGGCCCTGCCGCAGCAGCACCGGCTGAAGGGCCGACGGGTCTTCGATCGTCTGTACCGCCAGGGACGTCGCTACCAGGGACCGGGGCTGCTGCTCCGGGTCCTGGCGGCCGACCCGTCCCTGCTCCCCCCTGGTACGCCCCACGCCGGGACCCCCGGAGCGCCCCCCACCGCCAGCCCCTGGCGCTGCGGCATCGTTGTCAGCAGCAAGGTCAGCAAGCTGGCGGTGCGCCGCAACCGCCTGCGGCGCCTCTTCCACGACCACCTGCGGCGCCACCCGCCGACCCCGAGCCAGCCCCTGTGGCTGCTGATCACCCTCAAGCCCGGCTGCCTCGAGCGCAGCGAGGACCAGCTGCTGGGAGAATGTGCCCAGCTGTTGCGCCAGGCAGGATTGCTGCATGACCCCGGAGGACAGGGTGGAGAACAAACTCGAGATCAATGAGACGGTCTTCTACGAAGGCGGTCCCGCCAGGGGCGACCTGATCGTCAACCTGCTGTTCGGCCTCACCCTGATCGGCATCCCCTTTGCCGTCGGAGCCATCGTCCGGGCCCTGTGGCTGCGCTTCCGCATCACCAGCCGGCGCATCAGCGTCAGCGGCGGCTGGCTCGGCCGTGACCGCACCCAGGTGGTCTACAGCCAGATCCGCGAGGTGCGCTCGGTGCCGCGGGGCTTCGGCGCCTGGGGCGACATGGTGGTGGTGCTCAACGACGGCGCCAAGCTCGAAATGCGGGCGGTGCCGCGCTTCCGGGAGCTCGAGGCCTTCATCGAGGAGCAGCGCGAGAGCCGCGGCAAGGCCGCCTCCCGCACCTCCGGAGCCACCGGTGCCTCCGGCTTCGCCCCCCCGGCCCGTGAAAGCGCCTGACCACCGGACCCCCAGCCGGTCGCCCCGGTCGGGCACACTGGCAGCCGAGATCCCCCACCCCAGCGCACCCCTGCCGTGATCGGCTACATCTCCGACAACCTGCTGCTCCCGATCCTCGATTTCTTCTACGGATTGGTTCCGAGCTATGGGCTCGCGATCGTGGCCCTCACCGTGGTCATCCGCCTGGCCCTGTTCCCGTTGAGCGCCGGCTCGATCCGCAGCGCCCGGCGCATGCGCATCGCCCAGCCGGTGATGCAGCAGCGCCAGGCGGAGATCAAGGCCAAGTACGCCAACAACCCCCAGAAGCAGCAGGAGGAACTTGGCGGTCTGATGAAGGAGTTCGGCAGCCCCCTCTCGGGTTGCCTGCCGCTGCTGGTGCAGATGCCGATCCTCTTCGCCCTGTTCGCCACCCTGCGGGGGTCCCCCTTCGCGGACGTCCCCTACGCGATCAACCTCAAGGTGCTCCCGGCCGAGGAGATCGCCGCGGTGGAGGCCAAGCCCTTCAACAGCGCCAGCCACTCGATCTTCATCAGTGAAACCGAGCACGTGCCGGTGATCGCCAGCCTCGAGGGCGGCACCAAGCTCGGCGTCGGTGACAGCACCCAGGTGGAGCTGCACGGCAAGGACGGCACCAGCTTCGCCTCCCTGCTGGGCACCGTGGAGCACGGCGACAGCTTTACCCCCAGCTGGGTGGTGACCAAGGGCGAGAGCGTGGTGAAGGTGGACGACCAGGGACGGATCACGGCCCTGGCCCCCGGTGACGCCACGGTGGAGGCGCGCATCCCTGGCCTGGCGGCCCGCAGCGGCTTCCTGTTCATCAAGGCCCTGGGCCAGGTCGGCTTCTACACCGATGGCGCGGTCAACTGGGACATCGCCATCCTGGTGGGGGCCTTCGGCGCCACCCTGTTCGCCTCCCAGCTGCTCTCGGGCATGGGCATGCCCGCCAACCCCCAGCAGGCGACCGCCAACAAGATCACGCCTGTGATGATCACGGCGATGTTCCTGTTCTTCCCGCTGCCGGCGGGGGTGCTGCTCTACATGGTGGTGGCCAACGTGTTCCAGGGGGTCCAGACCTTCCTGCTCACCCGTGAGGCCCTGCCCGACAACCTGCAGGCCATCCTCGACAAGCAGCTCGCCCAGCAGCCGGCCACCGCCACGGCCGGCGGCGGCAGCGCTGGCGGACGCCTGCCCTTCGAGCCCAAGACCAAGAAATGACCCGGCTGCAGCCGCTGCCCCTGCAGGAGTTGCGGCTGCTGGGCGAGGGCCGCACCTGGCCGGTCGACCAGGCCATTGCCGGCCTGGCCAGCCTCACGCCGGTGCGCGGCCGGGTGCGGGCCCTGCACCACGGCACGGTGCTGGAGGTGGAGGGCACGGCCGAGACGATCATCACCCTCTGCTGCGACCGCTGCCTTCAGACCTACAACCACGCCCTGGCCGCCACGGCCCGGGAGCTGCTGGAGATCGCCGTGGCCGGCCCCGAGGAGGAGGAGGTGCTGTTCGCGGCCGAGGATCCGGTGGAGTGCCTCGATCCCGGCGGCAGCTTCGATCCGGAGCGCTGGCTGTTTGAGCAGCTCAGCCTGCAGCTGCCCCTGGTGAACCGCTGCGGGCCCGACTGCCCCGGCCCGCCGCTGGCCACCGGCGATGCCGGCGGAAACGGGGACATTGACCCCCGCTGGGCGGCGCTCCGCTCCCTGCGCTGAGCCATGGTCCACGACCTGGGCGATCAGCTGGATCTTCTGATCCGCTCCCGCACGCCGATCCTCTGGATCCGCAGCCTCGAGGAGGAGCGGGTGGAGGGCCTGCTGGAGCGGGCCGCCCAGCGCCTGGGGGGCCGCACGCTGCTGCGCTGGGACTTCATCGGCGGGCTGAGCGGTTCCCCGGGCCTGGAGGGGCAGGCGGTGCGTCAGCCGATGGCGGCCCTCGGCGCCCTCGACGGGCTGCCGGCCGAGCAGGGGGCGATCCTGCTGCTGAAGGACTTCCACCGCTACGCCGACGATCCCGGCGTCTGCCGGCGCCTGCGCAACCTGGCCGCGGGCCTGCGCCAGGTGCCCCACACCCTGGTGATCAGCGCCCCGGAATGGCAGCTGCCGCGGGAGCTGGAGGACAGCGTCACCCTGCTGGAGCTGCCCCTGCCCGAGGCCGGGGAGATCGGCCGTCTGCTGCGGGCGATCGCCGAGGCCAGCGGTCAGCCCCTGGAGCCGGGGGTGCTCGAGCAGCTCACCGCCGCCTGCCACGGGCTGAGCGAGCAGCGGGTGCGCCAGCTGGCGGCGCGGGCCCTGGCCCGGCGGGGGCAGCTGGGCCTCGAGGACCTGGCGGAGGTGCTGGAGGAGAAGCGCCAGGCCATCGCCCGCAGCGAACTGCTGGAGTACTGCCCCACCGAAGCCACCCCGGCCGACATCGGCGGACTGGACACCCTGAAGCACTGGCTGGAGCAGCGCCACCGCGCCTTCAGCGAGGAGGCCCAGCGCTACGGCCTGCCGCTGCCCCGGGGGGTGCTGCTGATCGGCCCCCAGGGCACGGGCAAGTCGCTCACCGCCAAGGCGATCGCCCACAGCTGGGCCATGCCCCTGCTGCGCCTTGACGTGGGCCGCCTGTTCGCCGGCCTGGTGGGGGCCAGCGAGGCGCGCACCCGGGAGATGATCCAGCGGGCCGAGGCCATGGCCCCCTGCGTGCTCTGGATCGACGAGATCGACAAGGGCTTCGGCGGTGGCGACGGCCGCAGCGACGGCGGCACCAGCCAGCGGGTGCTGGCCAGCCTGCTCACCTGGATGGCGGAGAAAAGCAGCGCCGTGTTCGTGGTGGCCACCGCCAACGCCGTGGAGCGGCTGCCGGCGGAACTGCTGCGCAAGGGCCGCTTCGACGAGATCTTCCTGCTGGAGCTGCCCGATGCCGAGGAACGCCGGGCGATCCTGGACCTGCAGCTGCGGCGGCGGCGGCCCCGCCATGCCATCCCCCTGGAGGTGCTGGTGGACCGCACCGCCGATTTCTCCGGCGCCGAACTGGAGCAGACCGTGATCGAGGCCATGCACCTGGCCTTCGGCGAGGGCCGCGAGCTCGGGGAGGCCGACCTGATCGCGGCGGCCAGCCAGGTGGTGCCCCTCTCGCGGACGGCCCGGGAGCAGCTGGAGGCCCTGCGCAGCTGGGCCAGCAGCGGCCGGGCCCGGCCGGCCTCAGGCGCCGGGAGGGTTTCCTGAGGCGAATCGCCACGAAAGTGGAAGACATTCAATGCATCGATCCCTGCATCGAAGCGGCCCGATGTAACGGCTTCATGAAGAACAACCACGCCTCGTAACAGCTTGGCGGGGCTGGCGGTGACGAACGATTCATCGCCCGTAGCGTCAGACCATCAATCGTGACGAAGCCGCCGTGACCCCGACCCCCAGCCCCCGCTCCGGCAGCGAACTCACCTCCCAGCTCGCCGTGGCCAGCCTCGGCGCCGGTGTGATCACCACCCTGGCGGTGGCCCAGGGCCAGAGCCCCCTGACGGCCCTCGGCATCACCCTGTTCTCGGCCGTGGCGGCCGTGGTGGTGGGCCAGGTGATCTCCAGCAATTGATGGATCTGAAGGTGTGATCCAAACGGCAAGGACTTCTCTTTTTTCCCAGTAGGTTTCCGGCGATCATCCGGATGCGGGCATGGGTACGGTTCTGCCATGGCTTGGTCTGGCGGCCGCCTTCACGGCCCTGATCCAGCCCCTGCCCGCCCAGGCACGCATCGCCAGGCTTGAGAGCCTCTTCGTGGTGGGCGACAGCGTCCTGGACGGTGGCAACGCCGGCCTGAGAACCCAGCTGCAGTAAGGCGGCTCCGTGGTCTTTCCGCCACCGCCCTATGCCGATGGACGGTTCAGCAATGGACCGACGGCGGTGGAAGTTCTGTGGAATCGCTTCCATCCGCGAGATCCTTTCTTCAGTGCCGCCAACCCCCTGGCCCCCTTCCGGCCCTCTCTGGCAGATGGCACCAACTACGCGATCGGCGGGGCGACCACGGGCGTGGCCAACAACAACGGCGTGTCGCCGGTCATGGGCCCGGTGATCCCTGGCTTCTTCGAGAATCTCGGCAATGCCTGGCAGCGGAATGCCTTCATTGCTGCAGCACCGGCCTTTGATCCGGCCAGGTCATTGTTCGTGATCCAGCTGTTTCCCAATGACGTTCTCTATACCCAGACCACCGCTACGTTGACCCAGTCCCCGGGACTGCTGGCCGGCAGTTTCGACGGCGCTCTTCAACCTGGCCCCCCGACGATTCAGCCCCCGCCACCATCAATCGAGGCGCAGGTGTTTCAACAGGTCATCAGCAACGCCGTCAACAACGTCGTGGCGACGGCCGTTGACTTCCATCAGCGGGGGGCCCGCAACATTCTCGTGTTCAACTCCCCTGACCTGGGTCGCCTCCCGGGGGCAGGGCCTCCGGGCGGGCCCCAGGCACAGACCCTTAGCCTCCTTTCCACCATCTTCAATGCCTCGATCGAAAGCGCCCTGGACCAGGTGCGCCCGACCCTGGCCGGATCCCGCCTGACGCTGTTCGACTTCCACGGCCTGAGCAACCGGATCTATTCCGATCCCGGCGCCTTTGGCCTGGATGGCTCCCTGGTGCCATGCATCCGCGACATCGCCTGCCTGAGCGATCCCCAGACGGCCGCCCGGCGCCTGTTCTGGGACGATCTCCATCCCACGACGGCTTTCCATCAGCGCGTCGGGCTGGCTCTCCACGGCGAGGTGGTCGCCCAGGTTCCTGGCCCGCAGCCGGTCGTCGGCCTCGGCGTGGCCTTCGGCTGCAGCCGCCGGTTGCGCCGACGGATCAACCGCCGGAAGTGTTCGGGCGTCAGGGCGCTCCGCTGATCCGGCATCCCAAGGGAAACGCAACGCCGCCGGCCTGTGGGATCCGACTGCCAAGCTGCCTGAACGCCACCGCCGACCCCCCTTGAGCACCGACCTTGGGCCCCATCTCCGGCCACGTCCAGGGGCCAACGCCCCAGTTCCCCTGCGGGATCTGATGCCCGCCCTGGCCAACAAGACCTACTTCAACTTCGGCGGCCAGGGGCCCCTGCCCTCCCCGTCGTTGGCGGCGATCAGCGAGGCCTTCGCCACCATCCAGGAGCTGGGCCCCTTCAGCGACAACGTCTGGCCCTACGTGAACCGCACGGTGGGGGGGCTGCGGCAGCGGCTGGCGGCCTGGTTCGGCGTGGCGCCGGAGCGGGTGGCCTTCACCGAGAACGTCACCTCGGGGTGCGTGCTGCCCCTCTGGGGCCTGCCCTGGGAGCCGGGGGATGAGCTGCTCGTCGGCGATGCCGAGCACTACGGCGTGGTGGCGGCCCTCGAGGAGCTGGCCCGGCGCCACCGGCTGCGGATCACCTCCCTGGCAGTGGCCGATCTCACCGGTGACGCGGCCGCCGCAGCCGCGGCGGTGGGCGAGCGGCTGGAGGCGGCCCTGACCCCCCGCACCCGGCTGGTGGTGCTCTCCCACCTGCTCTGGAACACCGGCCAGACGATGCCGATCGCAGCGGTGGCGGCCCAGCTGGCAAGCCATCCGCGCCATCCCTGGCTGCTGGTGGATGCGGCCCAGTCCCTGGGCAGCCTGCCGGTGGCCGAGGCGGCCGCCGCCGCCGACATCTATGCCTGCACCGGCCACAAGTGGTGCTGCGGCCCGGAAGGGCTGGGTGCGGTGGCGGTCTCCGAGCGGCTGCTGGAGGCGAGCAGTCCCACCCTCATCGGCTGGCGCACCCTGGAGCACGACGGCCCCGGTGCCGGCGGCTACCACCGCGACGCCCGCCGCTTCGAGGTGGCCACCTCCTGCACGCCCCTGTTCGCCGGACTGGATCGCTCCCTGCAGCTGCTGGAGGCCGAGGGCGATGGCGACGTGCGGCTTGCGGGGATCCGGGAGCGCAGCCGCCAGCTGTGGGAAGGCCTGCAGCGGATTGGCGGGGTCCAGACCCTGCTGGCGGTGCCCCCGCCGGCGGGGCTGGTGAGCTTCACGATGGCCGATTCCGGGGGAGACCCCCTGGATCCGGCCGCCGTCGTCAAGCGTCTGGGGGATCGGGGCACCTGGCTGCGAACCCTCGAATCCCCCCGCTGCGTGCGGGCCTGCACCCACCTGGTCAGCACGGCGGAGGAGGTGGAGCGGCTGCTGGATCAGCTGACTCAGCTTTCGGTGGGCTGAAAGGCGGCCCTACGGAAGTTCAGCCCTGGAGAGTCCCGGGGGGGGGGAACTCAGTTCCCGCCTTGGGCCATGCCGACAGGAATCCGCGGGACAGGGAATCCGTGTTTGCCAAGGACCTCCACGATCATGCGGTTGGTATCGAAGTAAACCTGCCAGTAGTGGTCGGTGTGGGTGTAGGGACGCACCGCCAGCCGGGGGCCCCGCTCGCTGAACTCGAGCACTTCGATGTCGGCCGGGGTGTTGGGATCCTGGTTGGGAACGGCCTTGATCCCTTCCTTCAGCAGGGCGATGGCCTTGCCCACGTCGGCGCTGTTGTCGAGCTGGGCGACCAGATCGACCCTCCGGTAGGGGTGGGAGGAGAAGTTCTGGATGGTGTCGGAGAACAACTTGCCGTTGGGGGACGATGTTGCGAACGCAATCCAACGCCTGGATGGTGGTGACGAACATGCCGATCTCCTCCACCGTTCCCGTCACACCGCCGGCGGTGATGAAGTCGCCGACACTGAACGGACGGAAGACCTGCAGGAACACGCCTGCCGCGAAGTTGCTCAGCATGCCGCTCCAGGCGGCGCCGATGGCCACACCGGCACCGGCCAGAAGGGCGGCGAAACTGGCGGTCTGGATGCCGAAGAAGCCCAGGATCGCGACCACCAGGATGACCCGGAGGACCGCCCCCAGAATGTTGATCAGATAGCCGATGACCGTGGGGTCAAGGGTGCCGGCGGACAGCCCTCTCTTGAGGATGCGCAGGGCAAACCTGATGCACCAGCCACCGGCAATCCAGAGGGCGACGGCACCCGCGAACTTGAACAAAAAGGGGATGACGACACTCGCCACCAGAGCCAGGTTTGTCGGCATCAGACCAGAGACGGCGCTCAATTCCAGATCAAGGTATCAACGCCGTTGCACTGAACCAGTGATTCCTCCGGAAATCTTTCGACATCCCCCACACCATCGATCCCCTTTTCCTGACAGGGTCCATCCCGGCGCCAAGGGGGAGGACGCCGAGGCGAGGGTGCCGGGAAGCGGATGCCGATCAGTGCTCCCCCGCCTCCAGCAGATGGCGCTGCACCCAGCCCGCCAGGAGCGCGCCCACGATCGGGGCGACCCAGAACAGCCACAGCTGACCGATGGCCTCACCCCCCACCCAGAGGGCCACGCCGGTGCTGCGGGCCGGATTCACCGACGTGTTGGTGACGGGAATGCTGATCAGGTGGATGAGCACCAGGGACAGGCCGATCGGGACCCCGGCGAAGTCCTTGATCGCGTCCCGGTGGGTGGCGCCCAGGATCACCAGCAGGAAGAAGAAGGTCAGCAGCACCTCGATGATCAGGGCCGCCCAGAAGCCGTAGCCCCCCGGGGAATGGGCACCAAAGCCGTTGGTGGCGAGGGGGTTGCTGCCGATCAGCTCAAACCCCTTGCGGCCGCTGGCGATGCCGTAGAGGAGCCCGCCGGCCAGGACACCGCCGAGCACCTGGGCGACGACATAGGGCAACAGGGCCGAGCTGGGGAAGCGGCCGCTGGCCCAGAGGCCGAAGCTCACCGCCGGATTGATATGGCACCCAGAGACATGGCCGATGGCGTAGGCCATCGTCAGAGCTACCGAGAATTGGCGGAGACCTGCGGGGTTTCCTTGGCCACTGCCCATCAGTATGGGAAAGCCTGCGAGCGCGCCAGTTAGTGGCTGACTTCTGAGTTGGCTATGCCAAGGCAACGCTGTACCGCCCAACCAACCAGCAAAGGCGCCTCGCGCAGCCCTTGCCAAGGGGTGAGCCTGGAGGTGCCCGGCGCGGAGCTTTTGGTGGGGCGGCGGGAGTTGGTGCCGTGCTGGCCGGAAGGGGGCCTGAATCCGGATTCAGCCCACAACGGGTGACTGTGGGCTTAACGCATCAATGACTGGCCAGCATCTGGGCCAGATAGCCGTGATCCTTAAGCTCCTCCCAGGTGCCCTGTTCTGAGCTTTTGCCCTTTTGCATCACCACGATTTGATCGGCTTGCTGGATTGTGCTCAACCGATGGGCAATGCTGATTCTTGTGATTCCCATGGCCTCAATCGTTTCGGTGATCACCTGTTGACAGCGGCTGTCGAGTGCACTGGTGGCTTCGTCCATCAGCAGCACCTTCGGTGATGTGATGACCACCCCACCAGGTCTCTTCGAGCCTGGCATCCGCTCCCCTTCAAGAGGACTTCTTCATCCAGGCCCAGGGCATCGGGACCCAACGGCAGGGGGGCAACAGCGTGGATCTGTTCCTGGCCGTCAGCTACGAACCAGGCACCACCGGACGTCCAGGAGCCAACCAGTACCCCGATTACAGGTTGCTGCTCAAGCTGATTCAGCCCCTCAAGGAGCCATCGCCGGCATACCCCGCCCAGATGCAGTGGGAAGAACTGGCCAAGGCCATGGTGACGCTGCTTCTAGCTGAGCCCAGCATCGACGGAGCTGCTGTTCAGTTGCGTGTTCATCTAACATGCTCGCCGAAGCCCGGTGATACGGGCCCACGCGGGTTTTGGAGGGCTGCAATCGCCACCGCCGGTGACGCCCCCCTGTTGGCTTTTGTGCCGTCCCTGGCGGGCTCCCCCTGTCAAAGGATCGGACGTTGATCATGAGTCTCAACATCTGGAAGGACCTGGGTGCCACAGGCCAAGGACGCGGTTGCCTAGCAATAGCCCTGGCGATTGTTCTGTTCGGTACGTTTTTCAGTGAAACACTGCCGCTGATGATTCTCGATCTGCGCCAGCAGATGAATCTCACCAGCGAACAAGCCAATCTCATTCGCTTTTTGCCAGCCACAGCCGGGCTGCTCATTGTTCCCCCTGCAGGCCAGATCACCGATCGCCTGGGGCCCAAGCTGGTGCTGAACCTGAGCCTGGCAACGCTCTGCGGCGGCAGTCTGGTGATCGCTTTCAGCAACAGCAACCAAGCCTTGATCATCGGCATGCTGCTGACAGGACTCGGAAAGATGGCATCCGTCGTAACGGGCTACACGTTGCTGACCAAAACAGCAACAAACAGCAAACAACTGGCTCTGTTCATCGCCAGCTGGGGGATTGCAGCCAACATTGGCTACCTGCTGTCTCCCCCTGTTGGAAGCTGGATTCTGGTTCACAGCCCGAGAGGTTGGACCAGCATCGGTCTGCTGTGGGCTGCCTGCAGTGTGATTCTGGTGACCATGAGTCAGCTGTTGCGCAAGCCACGGATCGAACTGAACGATGATCACCCCCCGGAAGCCAACGCTGACATCTCCACAAGCAGAACTGGATGGACATGGCTGATTCTGACTGGGATCGTCTTCAGCCTCACGACTGCCATCCCAGTGACTGATGTGCTGAATCCGGCTTCAACCGCTCTGTTGATCGCCATCGATGCTGCAGCCATCGTGCTGCTCTGCAGACTGATCAGTCGGTCACGACAAGCACAAGACGACTTGCAGTTTCTTAGCAACCCCGCCATCATGCTGGGCTTACTTGCCCTGGCCGCGACCTCATTGGTCGACTGGAATTACTTCTCAGAACGCTTCATCAGCAGCCGCTATCTGATGCCCCTGAATCAAACATCGATCTGGCTGATACCCGCCAACCTATCAGGACTGATTGGCGTCTCATTGTTTGGCTCCATCAGCCTCAAATTCGGATTGCAGAAAACAACGTCTACAGGACTACTCCTCTGGCTGCTGACCCCACTGCTCTTTCTGTTGGCGACCACAGCCACACCCGTCTGGATCATCGCCGCCAGCATTGCCCTGTTCACCCTGCTGGAAGCACTGGTCTTTACGGGCCTGCAAAGTTCAGTCACAGACATGGTGGCCAAGGGGAGCCTTGGCATCTTTGGCTCCGTCATGACCGGCCTCAGAGAGATGACCAAGTCGATCGGCGGCGCCCTGACAGCAGATGTCATGATCAACACCTATAAACAAAGCCTTGACGATCACTTACAGCCGCTGCCTTTGAGCGACATTCACACTGCACAAATACTCAAGTGGCTCACCGAAGGCAAGCACCATCTGATCCTAGAAAATGACTACAATATACCTCGGGGTATAATTGAAAAGTATCTGCTGCATGGCACCATGCCACGAACTGATAGCTACGTGAGCAGCTTTCACGCTCTCGACTTTCTTTGTATCGCAATGATTGCAATCTCGGGGGTGATTTATGTCGCCAGCCTGATGAGCAAATCCCGTTCAATCCGCCTGCAGAATCGTTGACAGGTCACTGACTAACACGCAGTCGTCGGGCCAGTGATGGTTCGTCTCTTGTGTCAGGCGATCGATGCGCGCCAAAAGCAGTACACGCGGCAGCCCGCAGCCACCGCCGCCAGCAACAAACACAAAGGCGGCAGGGAGTTCCGCCGTCAGTGGGATAAGGCCAACCGCTGCTCTGCGCCGTTCACCATCGAATGGCTCGGTGCTCGCACCCGTCAGGGGACGACCGGAGTCCACGAAGTACATCGGTTCGGCGCTCCAGCTCTTGGGGTCCCAGTGGAACCGAGCCGTGTTGGCGGTCTTGGGGTCCTGGATCCAAGCCTGCTTCTCCATGGCGCCTCTGTGAGTACGCCTGTACTGGCTCGGGCGGGCATGGGTGGTCAAGGCCCTGCGGTTAGGCGGCGAGTCCTAAGGCGGCTAGGAGCCTGTCGCACGTTGCACCAAGGCCAGAAAGCAGTGATTGATCTCCTGGGATCCTGTACGCGGACGACCTGATCGCAGCCATAGCGAACCGACCCGGCCCCTCAGGCTGTTGCCAGCGATGCACGGAACAGCAGGGTCAGGCCGAAGGCCAGCGCCACCCCGACGAATCCCAGACCCAGCGGATTGGTGTCCCCCTGGCCGTAGGGGAACACGGCCGCCAGGACCGCACTGCCGCAGCCGCCGAACACGAGCCAGAAGGTGCCGAGCAGTTCAGCCAGGAACCGCTTCGGCATCGGAACGGGAGCAGACATGGCTGGGAATGGCCTGAGGACGCCTCACTATCCCCCGCCGTCCCCCCGGCTCAGCCGCCGGCGCGGGCCATCAGGGCCCTGGCGGCCTCCTCCCGATCATCGAAATGCACCTTGGTGGTGCCGAGGATCTGGTAGTCCTCGTGCCCCTTGCCGGCGATCAGCACCAGGTCCTCCGGCGCCGCCGCGGCGATGGCGGCGGCGATCGCCGCGGCCCGGTCCCCTTCCACCACCAGCTCGGTGCCGGCTGGGATCCCCGCCACCACGTCATCGAGGATCCGCTGGGGGTCCTCGGTGCGGGGGTTGTCGGAGGTCACCACCACCGCGTCGGCCAGGCGGGCGGCGATCGCCGCCATCAGGGGCCGCTTGGTGCGGTCCCGGTCACCGCCGCAGCCGAACACGCAGATCAGCCGCCCATGGCTGAAGGGCCGGCAGGCCGCCAGGGCATTGGCGAGGCCGTCGGGGGTGTGGGCGTAATCCACCAGCACCGATGGCAGGGGCACCCCCGCCGGCCCGCCGACCCGCTCCATGCGTCCCGGCACACCCCGGAAGCTGGCCAGGCCGTCGAGCAGGGGCGGCAGGGCCAGACCCTGCTGCAGCAGGGCTCCCACCGCCTCCAGCAGGTTCATCAGGTTGAAGCGTCCCACCAGGGGCGAGCGGAAGGTCCCCTCCCCCAGCGGGCTGTGCAGGCGGCCGCTCACCCCGTCGGCGCCCATCACCAGATCGCTGATGTGCAGTTCCACCGCCGGATCCTCCAGGGAGCTGCGCCAGCAGGGGCCGGCGCCGGATCCCCGGTCGGCCGTCTGCAGCCGCTCGGCCAGGCGGGCCCCCCAGGGGTCATCGACGTTGACCACGGCGCCCCCGTCGAGCAGACCCGAGGCGAACAGCTGCGCCTTGGCCTCGAAGTAGGCCTCCATCGACGGGTGATAGTCGAGGTGGTCCTGGGTGAGGTTGGTGAACACCGCCCCGGCGAAGCGGCAGCCGGCCACCCGCCGCTGATCGAGGGCGTGGGAGCTCACCTCCATGGCGGCGATGCTGCTGCCGGCCGCCACGGCCTGGGCCAGATCGGCCTGCAGCAGATCGGCGAAGGCGGTGGTGTGGGTGGCGGTGGCGCTGTAACCGGGCCAGCGGTTCTGCAGGGTGCCGAACAGGGCGGCCGGGTGGCCCGCCGCCGCCGCCAGATGCTCGATCAGGTAGGTGGTGGTGGTCTTGCCGTTCGTGCCGGTGACACCGATCAACGCCAGACGTCGGCTGGGCTGGCCCCAGAATTCCGCCGCCAGCCGGCCGGCCCAGAGGGCCAGGGGCGGCTCCACCACCAGCACCGGATCGCCGGGGGCCGGGGGCCGGGCGGCGGCGGCCGCCGGTCCGATCACCGCCGCCACCGCGCCGGCGGCCAGCACCTCGGGCCAGAAGCTGCCGCCATCAACCGCCGTGCCGGGCAGGCCCACGAACAGGGTGCCGGGGCCGACGCGACGGGAATCGCAGCTGACGCCGCTGACCACCGCCTGGGCCAGGGCGCCGGTGGGGTCGGGCAGCGGCGGCAGGCCCACCTGGTGCAGGAGCGGCTGAAGCAGCGGGGACATGGCGGCGCCGGCGGCGTCCGGCGGGACGAAGCTGGCGCCTGTCATAGCGGAAGCTTCAGCGCACGCCCTGCTTGATCAGCCAGGCCTGCAGCTGGGCTCCCGCCAGCCGGGGGGACACCCGGGGAAGCTCCCGCAAGGGGCCGTCGGCTCCGGCCGCCACGGCCAGCACGGGCACGGCCAGCCCGTAGCGCCCCTGCAGGGCCGGATCGGTATCCACGTCGATCAGCTGCAGGGGCTGGGGGGGATCCAGGGCCCCCAGCTTCTCCTCGAGGCCTTCGCACAGGCAGCAGCCCTGGCGCGTGAACAGCAGCAGTTCCTGCATCAGTCCGGGACCGGGTCGCAGCCGCAGGGGGTGAAGGGATGGCAGCGGCAGACGCGCTTCACGGTCAGCCAGCCGCCGCGCCAGGGCCCGTGGCGGCTGATGGCCTCCAGTCCGTAGGCGCTGCAGCTGGGAATGAAGCGGCAGCGGGGGCCCAGCAGGGGGGAGATCCAGCGCCGGTAGGCGCCGATCAGGGCCAGCAGCAGGGCAGCCACGGCGGCCGACAGGGGTGAGGCCGGAGGAGCCGGTAGGGCGCCCTGGAGGAGGCCGGGACCGTCGCCGCCTAGGGTGGGTGGTTGGCGCAGCACGCGCGGGCATCCAGGTTTCCCCAGCATGCCGCAACCGTGAACCACGCCGTCCGGCCTCCGGGTCGCACCATCCACCTCCGATACCTTCCCTTATGTCTCGCTACCGCGGCCCTCGCCTGAGGATCACGCGGCGCTTGGGGGACCTTCCCGGTCTCACCCGTAAGGCCGCCAAACGGTCTTATCCCCCCGGTCAGCACGGCCAAGCCCGTCGCAAGCGCTCCGAATACGCGATCCGTCTCGAAGAAAAGCAGAAACTGCGTTTCAACTACGGCATTTCCGAACGTCAGCTGGTGCGCTACGTGAAGAAAGCCCGAGCCCAGGAGGGTTCCACCGGAACCAACCTGCTCAAACTGCTCGAGAACCGCCTCGACAACATCTGTTTCCGCCTCGGCCTCGGCCCCACCGTTCCCGGCGCCCGCCAGCTGGTGAACCATGGCCACGTCACCGTGAACGGCCGTGTGGTGGACATCCCTAGCTACCAGTGCAGGGCCGGCGACGTGGTCGCCATCCGCGAGCGCAAGTGCAGCAAGGCCTTGGCCGAAGCCAACCTGGCCTTCCCCGGCCTGGCGAACATCCCGCCCCACCTCGAGTTCGACAAGGCCAAGATGACCGCCAAAGTGGGCGGCCGCATCGAGCGCGAATGGGTCGCCCTCGAGATCAACGAACTGCTGGTGGTGGAGTTCTACAGCCGCAAGGTCTGAGCCCCTTCCCCATCCGAACCCTTCCCAGCCCCCGCCTACCAGCGGGGGCTTTTTGCGGGCTATGATCACAAGCCATCAGAAAGAGAGCATGGACAAACGAATTATCCTGGTCGCCAATCTTCCCTGTTCCGCAGGCACCTACCTCTTTCACTACATCGCCAAAGCCCTGGATGGAAACGCCTGGCTCACCGGCGAAACCAACCCCTATTCCTACAATCCACCAACAACGTACTTCCCAGAAGATCCCTTGCATCGGGTTCGCGCCCTGGAGCTGTTCACCAGGGAAGAGGCCCTCCAGGAGTACAAACGACGGCTTGATCTGCTCGTCGACAGGTTTCTCGCCCATCAGGAGGCTTCCATCCTGATGATCCGCGACCACAGCTTTGGCGAGGGCTGGAGATTCCGTCATTTCCCTGATGGCTCAGCCGCGCCAAGCCTGGTGGAGATGCTTGACGACCGACAGATTCCCCATACCTGCATCTACACCCATCGCGACCCGTTCGACACCTGGCTCGCCATGGGCCGCTCCTTCTCCTCGATGGCGAACGCCTTCAAGAGCCTCGATGGCTACGCGGACTTTTACTTCAACAGCTGGCTGGCCTGGAGCAACCACAGCCACCCCCTCATCAACCTGCACATCGAGACCCTCGCCCTGGATGAGCAGCGGGAAAGGAACCGGATCCGTTCCTCCGTGCTCGGCGCCGCCGCCGCAGCCCGTCTGGAAGCGGCGGAACAACCGATCCAGATTTCGCGCGACGAGATGGGCTCCGGGGCCAGTGGCCGCAGAGCCGAACGGCCACGGCTCATGAAGCGCCACCCCTTCACCACAGCGGTCTTTCGCGAAGTCACGCACGCACAGTCGCTGCACCGATTGCGCGAGGCCCTGGGCTATGGCGACCCCATCGCCATGACGCCGCGGATGAGACTCTCCTGCCTGATGCAGGATCTCAAGGCCGTCGCCCGTCGCCTCAAACGGGGAGTCTCCCAAGCCACGCGTTGACGCCTGCGGCCGGCCGCGTCCACTGCCGCTAGCTATGGGCGCAGACGGCCTTGCTGTTGACACCTGTGAAGCCATTCATGTCCGGGGCATCGGCCCGGCCTGAGGCTCCCCCGATCCCCTGGGGCCTCGTCGGGGGTGTGGTGGCCCTGCAGGCCTGCCTGCAGCTGGGCTGGATCGTCTACAGCACCTACCAGCCCGTGTTGCTGCAGCGCTTCGGCTTCACCGACCTGCTGCCGGTCTTCGCCCTGCTGGGCGGCTGCCTCGGCCTGGTGGTCGAACCACTGAGCGGAGCCCTCTCCGATCGCCACGGCGACCAGGCCCGCGGCCGGCTGCTGCCGATCACCGTGGCGGTGACCGTGGCCGGCCTGATCTTCCTCACCACGGCGGCCCTGCTGCGGCAGGGATCCCCCTGGTTCAGCCCAGGTCTGCCGTGGCTGATGATGCTCTGGGTGGTGGCCGTGCAGTGGGCCTCCAGTCCCAATCTGGCCCAGCTGAACGAAGCGGTGCCGCTGCGCTCCCTGCCGCTGGCCGTGGCCGCTCTGACCGTGAGCCAGGGGCTGATCGGTGCCTTCTCCGGTGACCTGGCCCGCCTGGCCCTGGGGCTGGGCCCCGCCGCCACCTTCCTGCTCGGCGCCCTGGTGCTGGCCCTGGGCCTGACGGTGCTGCGGTCAGGCCGGGCTTCTGCCTCCCGGAGCTTCCGCAACGGCCAGGGCCCCGGCGGCCGCCGACGGCTCGCAGCAGCCCTGGGCCCCGCCAACCTGGTCCAGGCCGCCCTGCTTCTGGGCCTCGCCCTGGCGGTGGGCGGCCTGGGCCAGATCCTGCTCGAGCTGCTCCCCCGCCTGGCCCGCTCGGCTCCGCCCGGGCCCGAGGCCTGGGGCCCGGGATCGCTGCTGCTGCTGTGCTCAGCCATCGGCGCGCCTTTCACCGCCCGGGCCGTAGGCCGGTGGGGGCGGCTGCCCTGCCTGGCGGGGGGGATCCTGCTGCTGGCCGGGGTCCTGGTGGTGAGCCTCCTGCTGCCCCGGGGGCCGGGCTGGCCACAGCTGGCCCTGCTCGGGGTGATCCACAGCCTCGTGGTCACCAGCCTGACGGCCACCGCCCTGACGGTGCTGCCGCCGGGCCGCAGCGGGCTGGGGGCGGGGCTGGCGCTGGGTGGAACCGGACTCGCCGCCAGCCTCGTGCGGCTGGGATTCGGCGCGGCCGGACCCGTCGGATCCGGGCCTCTGCTGGCCCTGCTGGCGGCCGGCACCGGCAGCGCCCTCGTGTCCTGCCTGCTGCTGGCGGGGCGGCATCGGCGGGGGATGGCATGAGCGGCGGCTTCACCGATCACTTCGGCTCGGTGGCCAGGGCGTACGCCCACTACCGGCCCACCTATCCGGCGCCCCTGTTCGCCTGGCTGGCCGGGGTGGCCCCCGCCCGCCAGCGGGCCTGGGACTGCGCCACCGGAACGGGCCAGGCCGCCATCGGCCTGGCCGCCCACTTCGCCGAGGTGGTGGCCACCGATGCCAGCGCCTCCCAGCTGGCCGCGGCCAGCCCCCATCCCGGCGTGCACTACCGGCTGGCGGCGGCGGAGAGCTCCGGCCTGGAGGCGGACAGCCTCGATCTGGTCACCGTGGCCCAGGCGGTGCACTGGTTCGATCAGCCCCGGTTCTTCAAGGAGGTGCAGCGGGTGCTGCGCCCCGGCGGCGTGCTGGCCGTCTGGAGCTACGGCATCCCCGAGCTGGAGGGCGAAGGGCCCGATGCGCTCCTGCAGCACTTCTACGCCGACATCGTCGGCCCCTACTGGCCCCCGGAGAAGGCGCTGGTGGAGAACGGCTACCGCGACCTGGTGCTGCCCTTCGAAAGCCTGGAGACCCCGCCCTTCGCCATGGAAGCCACCTGGACCCTGGAGCAGCTGCTCGGCTACGGCGCAAGCTGGTCGGCCAGCGCCCGCTACCGGGCCGCCCTGGGCCACGACCCCCTGGAGCGACTGCGTCCGGCCCTGGCAGCCGCCTGGGGGGAGACCGCCCTGGGGCGGCGCATCCACTGGCCCCTGACCCTCAAGGCTTCACGCCGGGGGCCGGCTCAGGCCGACGGAGCCGGAGCGGCAGCCACCCCGGGCTGATCGGCCGCCACTGCGGGCAGAGCGGACAGGTCCTGGATCTGCTGCAGATAGTCGGCGTAGGTGGGGGACCCGGTGGCGGCGTAGTTCAGGTTCCGGTAGAGACCCGTGAGTTGGGTGTAGTAATCCCGGGCGGCCTGCTTGTCGGTGAAGGCGCGGTCTCGGTGCAGCAGATCGAAGACCAGGTCGAAGGAGATCTTCTGGCGTTCCAGGGGCGTGGTGGAGTCGACGGCATCGAAGGCATCCTGCTGCAGGTAGACCATGTCGAGGAACTGGGCCTTCTGGAAGACGACGAAATCCTCCAGGCTCACCCCCTCTTCCCCCGTCACCTGGATCATCTGGCTGACCCGGTCGCCCTCCTTGAGCAGGGCGTTCATCGCGGCGACGCGCCCCACCCAGTCCGGCGAGAGATGCTGGGAGAACCAGCCTTCGAGCTGCTGGAAATAGCGCGACCAGGAGAGCAGGATGTCGACGGCCGGATAAAAGCGCTTGTAGGCCCGCTCCGCGCTCAGCCCCAGGAAGGCCTTCACCGTCCCCAGGGTGCACTGGGTGACCGGCTCCTCGAAGTTCCCCCCCGCCGGCGACACCGTGCCGATCATGGTCAGGCTGCCGACGGAGCCATCGTTGGTGCGGATGATGCCGGCCCGCTCGTAGACACTCTTGATCGAGGAATCGAGATAGGCGGGGAAGGCCTCTTCGCCGGGAATCTCCTCCAGCCGCCCGGAGGTTTCGCGCATCGCCTGGGCCCAGCGGGAGGTGGAATCGGCGATCAGCAGCACGTTGTAGCCCATCTGGCGGTAGTACTCGCCCAGGGTGAGCCCGGTGTAGATCGAGGCCTCCCTGGCCGCCACCGGCATCGATGAGGTGTTGCAGATGATGATGGTGCGGTCCATCAGCGAACCGCCGGTTTTCGGGTCGGACAGCTTGGGGAATTCGGTGATCGTTTCCACCACCTCCCCGGCGCGCTCCCCGCAGGCCACCACCAGCACGATGTCCACATCGGAGTGGCGGGAGATGAGGTTCTGGAGCACGGTCTTGCCGGCGCCGAAGGGACCCGGGATGCAGCCGGTGCCGCCCCGGGCGATGGGCAGGAACGTGTCGATGATGCGCTGGGTGGTGATCATCGGCTCCTGGGGGTAGAGCCGCTCGCAGCGGTGGGCCTCCAGCAGGGCCTGGGGCAGGGGGCGTCGCACCGGCCACGGCTGCGTCAGCGTCAGCGACCGCGTCGCCCCGGAGGCCTCGGGGATACGGGCCACGGCGGTGTCGATCGTGAAGCTCCCCTGCTGGATCCAGTCCAGGGTGACGGTCCCCTGCTGATCGAAGGGAACCATGATCTTGTGGGTGAACCGGCCCTCCTGGACGGTGCCGATCCCATCCCCGGCATGGAGGGTGTCCCCGATCCTGGCTGTCGGCTGGAACGACCATGTCCTCTCCGTGTCCAGCGGCGACACCTCCGCCCCCCGGGGCAGGAACGTGCCATAGCCGGCGGCGAGCTGGGCCAGCGGATTCTGCAGCCCGTCATAGACCTGGCCCAGCAGACCGGGGCCGAGGGTGACGGAGAGTTGCTCGCCCGTCTGCTCGACCGGATCGCCGATACCGACCCCCTTGGTGCTCTCGAACACCTGGGCATCGGCCAGCCGGCCCCGCACCCGCAGCACCTCGGCCTTGAGCCTTTCCTCCCGATCACCGGCCCGGCGCTTCAGGCAGATGTAGATCACCTCATTCTTGAGCAGGGGCCGGGGCTCGGTCGCCGCCATCTGGATCGTGACGAGGTCATCCTGCACGGCCACGACGGTGGCGCGATGGTCATCGGACAGGGCCGCGATGGTGTTGGTCATTGGGACGCACCGGCAAAGAGTTCTCGATGGCTGCCAAGGCCCGCATCCACGAGCTCACGAAAACGAACGACGGCCGATTCGGCCTTGTAGCCCGACCAGCGGCTGACCAGACTCCAGCGCGCCAGATAGATGATCAGCGCCTCGAAATCAAAGTGGTGACCTTCCCCCAGGCGATTCAGCATCGCCCAGACGACGGAGAACTGCAGCCGCTCGAAGCCGATCAGGTCGTCCTTCTCCAGCAGCTCCCGGGCCTGCCGGACCCAGGGGAAGATCCCTTCCAGCTGGAACGTCGGAGCGCTCCAGTGGCGCTCGATCAGCCCCACCCATTCACCGAATCCCCAGACCTCTCCGGCGGGGGGCTTGGCTTCACCGCGGCGGCGGCGGCGCAGGGCCGCGACGATCGTGCGCATCTCCAGCCGCTGGGTCACCAGGCGCCGCAGGGTGGGGCTGGGGTTGGTGGCCAGAAAGCGGTGCGCCTCGGCCACGAAGGCCGCGTCGGAGCTCTCCAGGGGCTGGGCCGACCGCAGAAGAACTGGAAGTTCTCCGCCAATGACATCAAGGAACGGGCCTTCTGGGATGACTACATGGACGCCTACAACGAAACGATCCGGCACACCGCCAGCCGCCACGCCCCCTGGTACGTCGTTCCCGCCGACAACAAGTGGTTCACCCGTATCGCTGTGGCGGCCGCCATCATCGAAACCCTGGATTCCCTGCACCTCCACGTTCCCGATGTGAGCCCGGAAGCCCGCGCCCAGCTGGATGCGGCCCGGGCCGTCCTCGAGAAGGACTGAGCCGCGCCCTCCGCGGCCCCGGGGGGCCTCAGCCCCCGATCAGGGTCTCCAGGGCCGCCATCACGTCGTCCTGGCGCATCAGCGCCTCCCCCACCAGCACCGCGTCGGCGCCGGCGTCGACGGCACGATCCAGGTCCTCCCGGCTGAACAGGCCCGATTCGCTCACCAGCAGGGCGCCGCGGGCACGCACCTGCTCGCCGTAGCGTTCCATCAGTTGTTCGGTGGTAGCCAGATCCACCGTGAAGCTGGCCAGATCGCGGTTGTTGATGCCGATCAGGTTCACACCCTCCAGCTGCAGCACCCGCTCCATCTCGGCCCCGTCGTGCACCTCCACCAGCACCGCCAGCCCCAGGCCCCGGGCCACCTTGAGCAGGTAGGCCAGATCCTGGTCGGTGAGGATCGCCGCGATCAGCAGGGCCGCATCGGCCCCGGCGGCCCGGGCCTGGAACAGCTGGTAGGGGGTGAGGATGAAGTCCTTGCAGAGCAGGGGGAGTTCCACCGCCTCCCGCACCGCCACCAGTACCTCGAAGCCCCCCTGGAAGAAGCGCTTGTCGGTGAGCACCGACAGGCAGCTGGCGCCGCCGTCCCGGTAGCCCCGGGCGATGGCGACCGGGTCGAAGTCCTCCCGGATCACCCCCTTGCTGGGGCTGGCCTTCTTGATCTCGGCGATCACCGCCGGTTTGCGGCAGCTGGCCCGCAGGCCCGACACGAAGTCCCGGGTGGGGGGCAGCTCGGCCACCTGTTGCTTGAGGGACTCCAGGCTCACCCGCTCCCGGGCGGCCGTCACTTCCCGGTCCTTCTCCCAGACGATCTCCTCGAGGATGTGGCGGGGGCTCTCCTCGGGGTGGGGGGTGCCGAATTCCAGGTGGGCCACCCGCACCGAGGGGTTGGGGGGCCGGCGACGGATCTCCATCTCAGGCACCCACCGCCGTGGCCAGGCTGGCGGCGGCCAGCTTGTAGGCCACTTCCACCACCTCGCTCAGGGTGGGGTGGGTGTGCACCTCGCTGGCCAGCTGCCGCACCCCCTGGCGCCGGGCCACCGCGTTGGCGATCTCCTGGATCAGGTCGGCGGCATGGAGGCCGTAGATGTGGGCGCCGAGCACCTCGCCGGTGTCCTTGCGGAACAGCAGCTTCAGCAGGCCGTCGCTCTCCAGTTCGGCCAGGGCCTTGGAGTTGGCCTTGAAATAGCTGCGCACAGCTCCCAGCTCAAAGCCCTCGGCGGCGGCCAGCTCCCTGGCGTCGGCTTCCGACAGCCCCACCGAGCTGATCTCCGGGTGGGTGAAGGTGGCGGCGGGGATCGAGCGGTAATCGATGCGGCGGGCGTGGCCGAGGATGTTCTCGATCGCCACCGTGCCCTGGGCGGCGGCGGTGTGGGCCAGCATCATTTTTCCGGTCACGTCACCGACCGCCCAGAGGTGGGGCACGGGCGCCCCGTTCGCCAGCACCCGCAGGCCGTCGTCCACGGGGATGAAGCCCCGGTTGGTCTCCACCCCCACGCTGGCCAGGTTGAGGTCCTTGCTCACGGGCACCCGGCCGGTGGCCACCAGCACCGCATCCACCTCCAGGGTCTCCACCGGCTCGCGGGTGGCCATGTCCACCAGCTCGATCTTGACCGGGCAGCCGGGGGTGATCTTGCTGGCCAGCACGCCGGAACGGGCGTCGATGTCGCGGCCATCGATCAGGTGGCGGGCGGCGATCTTGGCGATGTCCGGATCGAAGGTGGGCATCACCCGATCGAGCGCTTCGATCATGGTGACCTCACAGCCCAGGGCGGTGTAGACGTCGGCGAACTCCAGGCCGATGTAGCCACTGCCGATGATCGTGATCCAGCGGGGCAGCCACTCCAGGTTGATGGCCTCGTCGCTGGTGAACACGGTGCGGCCGTCGGTCTCGATGCCGGGGGGCACAAAGGGGTCTGAGCCGGTGGCGATGATCACCTCCCGGGCCGCATACACCCGCTCCACGCCGCTGGCCTCGCGCACCGCCACCCGCTGGGGGCCGTCGAGGCGTCCCTTGCCCCGCAGGATCGTGGTGCCGGCCCGCTCCAGCGTCTTGGTCAGGTTGGTGCGGATCGTGGCCACCAGCTGGGCGGCATGGTCGGCGATCTTCTGGCGCTCGAAGCGCACCGGCGCCGCATGGATGCCGAAACCCTTGAGGTGCTCGGCGTCGGCGAGCTCCCGCACCCGGCCGCTGGCCGCCAGCAGGGCCTTGGAGGGGACACAGCCCCGGTTGACGCAGGTGCCGCCCATGTCGCGGGATTCCACGATCGCCACCTTCAGGCCATGCTCGGCGCCGTGCTTGGCCGCATCGAAACCGCCATAACCGGCACCGATCACGATCACGTCGAAATCGAACCCGGAGGGAGGGGAGGCGGGTGCTGCGGTCACCGGACGGGGCTGCATGGGTAGCGGCATTCTCCCCTGTCAGGCCCCGGGCCGGCCGTGGGCCTGGCGGGGGCGCTCCAGTAGCAGCAGGGCGGCCGCGGCCGCCACATTCAGCGACTCCACCGCCGGGCTGTGGGGGATCGTCACCCGCCGGTCGGCCAGCCGGGCCAGCTCCGGGGCCAGCCCCGCCCCCTCGTTGCCCAGCAGCAGGGCCGTGGGGCGGCGCCAGTCCAGCTCCCAGTAGGGCTGGGCGGCGCCGCCCGCCTCGGGCACCACCGCCGCCACCAGCTGCACGCCCCGCTCCCGGGCCGCGGCCAGGCGGCCAGGAAGATCGGTGGCCGCCATCCGCACGAGCGGTAGGGCCAGGGCCGCACCGCTGGAGGCGCGCAGCACCTTGGGCTGCAGGGGGTCGGCCCCCTCCGCCAGCCACACCTGATCCACCCCCGCCGCCAGCGCCGTGCGCAGCAGGGTGCCCAGGTTGCCCGGATCCTGAAGCCGGTCGAGGACCAGGACGAAATCGGGCGGCCCCGCCGCCGGGGCGGGCAGGTCGACGGCCGCCAGGGTCAGCAGCACCCCGTCGGGATGGCCGGTGGTGGCGGCGGCGGCCAGAACCTCGGGGCTGGCGATCCGCAGCCGGCCAGGATCCGGCACCCGCTCCAGCAGGGCGCCATGGCGATCCAGCCAGTCGGCGGTGGCCAGCAGCTCGACGGGCCGCAGACCGAGGGCGAGGGCCTCCTGCAGCAGGTGGGTCCCCTCCAGCAGGATCAGCCCCTGCTCCTTGCGGCCGCTGGGCCTGTGCAGGCGCCGCAGGGCCTGGACGAGGGGATTGCGGACGCTGCGGATCGGCTCGCTGCCCGGGGACAGGCCACGGTGATCAGGGGAGGGACCCGGGGATCTCAGATGGTCTTGCGGCGCCGGAGCTTGAGTTGATCGTGGATGACCAGGTCGTCGTCGCTGAGGTCGAGCCCCTTGAAGGCCGCCACCTCACCGCGGATGCCCTCCGCCTTGAGGTTCGCCACCAGGCGATCGATCACGATGTCCTCCACCTTGTTCTGGTCGTACTCGTCCGGAGTCAGACTCTCCAGAAACCTGCCGATGTTCGCGGCGACGACGTCGGAGGCGTTGGTGATCTTGAGGATAATCATGAATGAATTATGCGGATGGGGAGACTTGAACTCCCACGACATTGCTGCCACTAGTACCTGAAACTAGCGCGTCTACCAATTCCGCCACATCCGCGGGCGTGTAGCCGCCACGGAAGCCGCGGCGCTGAACGGAGCATAAATCATCACCGGCGACCCACCCCTCCGGACCCTGGCGGCCAGTGGGTGGCAAGACAGTTTGAGCGGCGACCCCCTAGACGACGGGATCATTCGTTGTCAAGATGCCCCCGAAATTGATACCAGGACTCCAGTCCATGACCGTATCCCCCATGCCTGTCAAGGCCATCGCCGGCACCAGGCTGGAGATCAGTGGTGGACGGCGTCTGGAAGGGGAAATCAGGGTCAGCGGCGCCAAGAATTCGGCCCTGGTGCTGATGGCCGCCTGCCTGCTCACCGAGGACGCGCTGCGGCTCAGCAACGTGCCTCCCCTGACCGACATCACGGCCATGGGGGAGATCCTCTCCGCCCTCGGGGTGCGGGTCCAGCGCGGTGGCGACGCGATCGTCCTCCACGGCGACCACATCACCACCGCCGCCCCGCCCTATGAGCTGGTCAACAGCCTGCGGGCCAGCTTCTTCTGCATCGGCCCACTCCTGGCCCGCATGGGGATGGCCCAGGTGCCCCTGCCGGGCGGCTGCCAGATCGGCACCCGGCCGGTGGTTGAGCACGTCAAGGGTCTCAAGGCCCTCGGCGCCCAGGTCACCATCGAGCACGGCGTGGTCACCGCCGTGGTGCCCGGCCGCCAGCGCCGCCTCACCGGCGGCCACATCCACCTCGACTGCCCCAGCGTCGGCGCCACCGAGACCCTGATGATGGCGGCGGCCCTCGCCGACGGCGAGACGGTCATCGACAACGCCGCCCAGGAGCCGGAGGTGATCGACCTGGCCCGGCTGCTGCTGGCCATGGGGGCCAAGGTGCGCGGCGCCGGCACCCCCACCATCACCATCGTCGGCGTGGAGCGGCTCCATGGCGCCGACTACGCCGTCATCCCCGACCGCATCGAGGCGGGCACGTTCCTGCTGGCCGGCGCCATCACCCGTTCGCGGCTGCGGGTCTTCCCCGCCCTGCCCGAGCACCTGGGCGCCGTGATCACCAAGCTCGAGGAGGCGGGCTGCCGCATCGAGGCCGATGGCCAGGGCCTGATCCTCACTGCCAGCAAGGTGCGGGCCGTCGATCTGCGCACCCAGCCCTTCCCCGGCTTCCCCACCGACCTGCAGGCTCCGTTCATGGCCCTGCTGGCCACCGCCGAGGGCACCAGCATGGTGGTGGAGAACATCTTCGAGAACCGTCTCCAGCACGTGGCCGAGCTGCAGCGCATGGGCGCCTCGATCCGCATGCAGGGCAACACCGCCTGCGTCGAGGGGGTGGCCCAGCTCAGCGGTGCCCCGGTCCACGGCACCGACCTGCGCGCCTCCGCCGCCATGGTGCTCGCCGGCCTTGCCGCCGATGGCATCACCACCGTGCGGGGCCTTGAGTACCTCGACCGGGGCTACGCCGATCTGGAGGGCAAGCTCAACGCTGCCGGCGCCTCCATCCGCAGACTGCCCACCCCCGCCGCCTAGAGTCCCCCCTTCGGGAGCGTGCCGGAATTGGTAGACGGACTCGACTCAAAATCGAGCGCCTTCGGGCATGTGGGTTCGAGTCCCACCGCTCCCATCCAGCCGGCACCTGTCGCGCCGTCACTCGCCCCGGTGATGGACACCTACGGGCGCTATCCCCTGGCGCTGACGCGGGGCAAGGGCGTCTGGCTCTGGGATCACGAGGGCCGGCGCTATCTCGACATGGTGGCCGGCATCGCCGTCTGCACCCTGGGCCACAGCGATCCGGTGCTGCAGCGGCGGCTCTGCCGGCAGCTGGGCCGTCTCCAGCACGTCTCCAACCTCTACCGGATCCCGGAGCAGGAGGCCCTGGCCGCGGCCATCACCGCCCGCAGCTGCACCGACCGGGTCTTCTTCTGCAATTCCGGCGCCGAGGCCAACGAGGCCGCCATCAAGCTGGCCCGCAAGCACGGTCACCAGGTGCGCGGCATCGCCGATCCGCTGATCCTCACCGCCGAGGCCAGTTTTCACGGCCGCACCCTGGCGGCGGTGACCGCCACGGGCCAGCCCAAGTACCACCAGGGCTTCGAGCCCATGGTGTCGGGCTTCCGCTACTTCCCCTACAACGACACGGCCGCCTTCGAAGCGCTGCTGGCGTCCTGTGAAGCCGAGGGTCCCCGGGTGGCGGCGGTGCTGCTCGAACCGATCCAGGGCGAGGGCGGGGTCAACCCCGGCGATCCGGCCTTCTTCCGCCGCGTGCGCGAGCTCTGCGATGCCCACCGGATCCTGCTCATCTTCGACGAGGTGCAGATTGGCGTCGGCCGCAGCGGCCGCTGGTGGGGCTACCAACAGCTCGGGGTCGAGCCCGATGCCCTGACCATGGCCAAGGGCCTGGGTGGCGGCATCCCCATCGGCGCCCTGGCGGTAAAGGCCGCGGCCGACCACTTCCGCCCCGGCGACCACGCCAGCACCTTCGGCGGCAACCCCTTCGCCTGCCGCGCCGGCCTCACGGTGATCGAGGAGATCGAACGCCGGGGTCTGCTGGAGAAGGTGAGCGCCCATGGCGCCCTGCTCCAGTCCCTGCTCCAGGAGCTGGTGGACCGCCACCCCGAGCAGCTGGCCGGCGAGCGCGGCTGGGGCCTGCTGCGGGGCCTGGTGCTGCGCGAGGGCGGGCCCAAGGCTCCGGAGATCGTCAAGGCGGCCATGGCCGAAGGGCTTCTGCTGGTGCCGGCCGGCCCCGGGGTGGTCCGGTTCGTGCCGCCGCTGGTGGTCAAGCCCCGCCAGCTGCGCAAGGCGGTGAAGCGCCTGGAGAAGGCTCTCCACAGCCTGGCCTGATCGTTCCTGTCCGTGCCGTCCCCGCTGCCCCCCCCGGTCGACCTGGGAGACCTGCTCGAACCCTTCGCCCGCCGGGGGGTCGACCTGGGCCTGAAGCGGCTGGCCGGCGCCCTGGCCGCGGGAGGCCACCCGGAGCGGCGCTTCGCCGCCGCCCAGGTGGCCGGCACCAACGGCAAGGGCTCGATCTGCACCTTCCTGCACGCGATCCTGCGGGCCGCCGGTGTCCACGTGGGCACCTACCGCTCCCCCCATCTGGTGAGCTGGTGCGAGCGCATCCAGGTGGATGACGCCTGGATCACGGCCACCACCCTGCGGGACGGCCTGGCCCGCTGGCAGCCCCTTGCCCGCCAGCACCGGCTCACCCCCTTCGAACTGATCACGGCGGCGGCCTTCGAGCACTTCGCCCGAGAGCGGGTGGATCTGGCGGTGCTGGAGGTGGGTCTGGGGGGACGGCTGGATGCCACCACCGTCCACCCCCACCGGCCGGTGATCGGCTTCGGGGCCATCGGCCTCGACCACCGCGAACACCTGGGCGACACCCTGACCGCCATCGCCGCCGAGAAGGCCGCCGTGATGGGAGCGGGCTGCCGGGCCTTCAGCTGCGCCCAGGAGCCCGAGGCCCGCCGGGTGCTGGAGGCGGAGGCCCGCCACCGCGGCGCCAGCCTGCAGTGGTTGGATCCCCTGCCGGCCGTGGCGGACGGCGGGCCCCACCTGGGCCTGGCGGGGGAGCTGCAGCGCCAGAACGGGGCCGTCGCGGTGGCCATGGCCCGGGCCCTGACCGCCCCGGACGGTCCACTGGCCGGCATTCCCCTGGACGCGGCGACAATCCGCGCCGGCCTGGAAGCGGCCCGCTGGCCCGGGCGGCTGGAGCGGCACCGCTGGCGGGGCCGCGAGCTGCTGATCGACGGGGCCCACAACCCCCCGGCGGCGGCCACCCTGCGCCGCGAACTTGACCGACTCGACGGGGGCACAATCGGAGGTGCCGAGGGGGGGCGGCCGCGCCGCTGGCTGCTGGGCATCCAGCGCCACAAGCAGGGGGCGGTGATGCTGGAGCAGCTGCTGCGCCCCGGCGATCGGGCGGCGGTGGTGGCGGTGCCGGAGCACGCCAGCTGGACCCTGGAGGAGCTGGCCGCCGCCTGTCCGGGGAAGGCCGATCAGCTGGAGCCGGCCGGCAGCCTGGCCGCCGGGCTGGACAGCCTGCTGCCAGGCGGGCCGCTGCCGGTGGTGGCCGGCTCCCTGTTCCTGCTGGGGGCCGTGCTGCCCCTGTTCGACGCCCCCGAGGCTGACGAAGTCCCCGGGTCGGGCCAGCCTGGAGGGGTCCCCGGCAGCCCCGGCCCATGACGACGGCCCCCGCCTCCGATGCCCCCCGGCCCGCGGGCAGCCCCCGCCGGCCGTCCCTGCACCTGGCCGGCGCGCTACTCGGCCTGCTGCTGGGCCTGCTGCTGCTGGCTCCCTCCGGCGCCCTCGCCGACTTCCAGGACCGGGTCGACTACACCCTCACCAACCAGAGCGGCAAGGACTTCAGCGGCCAGCAGCTGGCCGGCAGCTCCTTCGCCGGGGCCACGGGCCGCCAGGCCCGCTTCCGGGACGCGGATCTGCACGGCGCGATCCTCACCCAGGCCGCCTTTCCGGAGGCTGACTTCCATGGCGCCGATCTCAGCGACGCCCTGATGGACAAGGTGGACATGAGCGGCACCGACCTGACCGGGGCAGTGCTGCGCGGAGCGATCGCCTCCGGCAGCAACTTCACCGGCGCCACGGTCACCGATGCGGACTTCACCGATGCCCTGCTCGACCGGGTGGACCAGCGCAACCTCTGCCGTGAGGCCCGGGGCACCAACCCGGTGACCGGCGCCGACACCCGCCTGAGCCTCGACTGCCGCTGATCGCACGGAGCGGTCCCTAGCCCCGCCAGCCCCGCAGCTTGCCCGGGTTCATCAGTCCGGCCGGGTCGAAGGCGGCCTTGGCCGCCACCTGATCGGCATCCACCACCCCAAGGCCACCGTCCTCAACGGTGATCACGTGCGGATCGAAGGGCACCGCCCCCAGCGCGCGGCACTGGGCGACGAGGTCGGCGAGGGCCTCGGGCCCCTGCCAGCGCACCAGGGGCAGGGCCGACAGCCGGGGCGCCCCCAGGTGGCGCACGCCCTCCAGGTGCCAGAGCACGTCGGTGCCCCAGCGCCCGCGCACCGCCTCCAGCAGCGGCGCCTCCGGCCGGGGCAGCAGCAGCTGCAGGTAGGTCCAGTCCGGCGCCTGGGCCCGCCAGTGCAGGGTGGTGTGGTTCCAGGTGAGTTCCCCCAGGGGCAGGCCCCGCCCCCGCCCCGGCTCGGGACGGCGGCCCTGCCAGAGAATCCGGCCGCCCCGGGCCGCCAGCCAGCCGGGCAGCGCTTCCAGGCTGTCGGGGGCGGCGTGCAGCAGCAGCCGGTGTTCGCCGGAAGCGGGGGCCGGGCAGCCGGCGGGCCAGGGCATGGCCGCCGCCACCGGGGCCTCCAGCAGGCAGAGGGCGTTGAGCAGCAGGGCGGTGGTGGGCAGAAGCCGGGAGGCTTCCAGGGCCTCCTCCCAGCGGGCGAACCCCACCACCAGCTGCTCCCAGGCCACCGCTTCGGTGGTGGCCATCCGCAGGGCGGTGATGATCCCGTTGGTGCCGTAGGCGTGGTTGAGGGGGGCGCTGGCGGCGGCATCGAGCCGCAGCAGGCGCGGCTCGGCCTCCAGTGTCACCACCTCCAGCCCCAGCAGGTGGCCCGGATCGCGCAGGAATCCCCAGCGCAGGGACCCCAGGCCTCCCGATCCGCCAGCGATGAAGCCCCCGAGGGTGGCGCTGCGGTAGGTGCTGGGGGCCATGCGCAGGGCCCGGCCCTGGGCCATCAGCTGGCCATCCAGCTGGGCCAGGATGCAGCCCGACTCCGCCTCCACCACACCGCTGTCCGGGTCCAGCAACCGCAGCCGGTTAAGGCCGCCCATGTCGAGCACCAGGCCCCCGGCGAGGGGCACGCACTGGCCGTAGTTGCCGGTGCCGGCGCCCCGCAGGGTCAGCGGCACCCGGTGGCGGGCGCAGGCCCCGGCCACCGCCATCACCTGCTCCACCCGCTCCACCTTCACCGCCAGCTGGGCACGGCGGCCCTTGAGCAGCGGCTCCAGCACGGGGGAATAGTCGTGGAAGTCGGCCGAGAGCCGCCCCAGTTCCGCAGGGGCAAGGATCGGCGTCAGGCCCAGCGGGCTGGCAGCCAGCTCGGCCGCCAGGGCCCCGATCCGTTCCGGATCGGCCGGGGCGGGGAGCGGGTCCGGGAAGGCGGTGTCAGGCATGGCAGGCGGCCAGGAGAGGGGACGATTCTTCGCAGGGGGGCGGCTCCAGCCAGCGGCCGGCCCGCAGCACCCGCCGCCGGGGGGGACGGGCCAGCAGCTCGGCCCAGGAGGTGGCCCCCAGCACGACCAGATCGGCCGGAGCCCCCTCCCGCAGCACCCCGTCCCACTCCAGGCCCAGCAAGTGGGCCGCGGCGGTGTTGAAGGGGCTGAGCCCGAGGCGCCGCCAGGGCATCAGGTGGCTGGCGGCCAGGCTGAAGCGCAGCAGGGCGATGGGATCGAAATCCCCCCCCGGGAACCAGGGATCCTGGACATTGTCGGCCCCCACGGCCACGGTCACCCCGGCCTCCTGCAGCTGGCGGACCGGGGCCTGGGGCCGCAGGGACGGGGTGCGGCGGCGGTGCTTGCCCAGCAGCCAGAGATTGGTGGTGGGCAGGGCCACCACCCCCACCGCCGCATCCGCCATCGCCTCCGCCAGGCGGCGGCAGGGGCGGTCGGCCAGCAGACCCATGCTGCTGGCGTGGCTGCAGGTGAGCGGCACCATGATGCGGTGGTGCAGCAGCAGCTCGCTGACCAGGGCCACGCCGCGACCATGCTCCTCAGCGCTCTCGTCGACGTGCAGATCCACACCGCAGCCGAGGCGCTCCGCCAGCCGCAGCAGGGCCAGCAGGCCGGCGCGGTCGGCCGGGGTGGAGCGGAAGGGGGCACCGAGCACCCCCCCCAGCAGGCCGCCGCGGGCGGCGACCCAGGCGGCGAACGCCTCCCCATCGGCCGTGCGCCAGTGCCACACCGGCACCAGGGCCACCAGCTGCAGCTCCACCCGGCCGCGCCAGCGGTCACGCAGCTCCAGCAGCACCTCCCAGCTGGGGGTGGCCCAGGGGCCGAGGCTGTCGATATGGCTGCGGATCGCCCGCAGGCCATAGCGCCAGGCCCGCTCCAGGGCCCGCTCCCCGCGCCGGCGCACCGCCTCCGCCTGGCGGTCGGCCGCCTCCCGGCCGTTGGCGGCCATGGCGCCCGCCATCGTGCCCTCGGGATTGGGGAACGCCTCCCCGCTGAAGGCCTTGTCGAGGTGGGCGTGGGGCTCCACCAGCGGCGTGAGCGCCAGGGGCGCCGGCGCGCCGGCCTCCCCATCGCCGCCGCAGCCGGCGGCCAGTCCGTGGATGGCCCGGATCCGTCCGTCGCCATGCTCCAGGCGCACCGTCACCAGGCCCTGGTCGTCCGCGGCCGGCAGGGGGACGCAGGGATCGAGCAGGAGCCTGGGGATCCGCATCAGCGGCAGCTGGCCGGGCGGAAGGGCCGCCCCGCTCACGGCATCGGGCTCCCCGGCGCGCTCTCGCCGGCGCTGAGGAGCACGAAATGACCGGCCATCGCCAGGGTGACCGCGTCGTAACGGGGAATGCTCCAGTTGGGCAGCACCTTCTCGCCGCCCAGGCGGGTGCCGTAGATGCTCAGCAGGCCGAAGTTGTAGCGGCGTGAATGTTCCCGGGCCAGCCGACCCAGCACCTTGCGCTGGGATCGCACCAGCTCGGGACAGTTCTGGATCAGCAGCCGGGCCAGCAGCGGCAGCCCCTCGTTGCGGCAGAGCTCCTCGCTGGCCAGTTCGGTGAGCTTCTCGGCGGCGAACTCCTCAAAGGCCGCCGGTCCGGGGTTGGTGACGGCAAGGCCGATCAGCCCCCCAGCCACGGCGGTGAGGCCCAGGAGGCCGGAGACGGTGCGGGTGGCGGTGGTCGGCTGTGGCAAGAGGGGGGCCGGCAGGCTCGCTTGATACATTGGCAAAGACTGCGGCGGGCGTCGCCAAGTGGTTAAGGCAGTGGCTTGTGGCGCCACCATTCGGGGGTTCGAGTCCCCTCGCTCGCCCTTCAGGCCCGGCGCTACGGCGTCGGGCTTCTTTTTTCGCTGAACAGCAGCTCCAGCAGGCCCTCCCCCCCCTGCCGCACCGGATCGAGACAGGGCAACCCCGTCTCCCCGGCCGTGGCCGCCAGCGCCGCCGCCGCCGAGGCCGCGTCGAGGTGGGCGGTGTTCAGGGCGATGGCCGCCACCTTGGGGGGCGGAGCTGTTCCCGCCGGCCGGCCCAGGGCCGCCAGCGCCTCGACGGCGGCGATCACCTGGGGCAGTGGGGGCAGGGGACAGTCCGGCAGCCGCTGGATCGTGCGCTGTCCGGCGCGGTGCACCAGCAGCAGATCGGTGGGCTGGCTGCCGCGGATCAGGGGCAGGGTGGCGCTCGAACCTGGGTGGCAGAGGGAGCCCTGCCCCTCGACCAGCACCAGGGTGTCCCTGCCGGCATCCGCGGCGGCAGCCAGCACCGCCGCCTCCACGGCGCCAGCCGCGTAATCGATGCGCACGGCATCAAGGGCCACCCCCCCGCCACTGATCAGGATGCCGGCCTGGCCGGTGCCGACGAAGCGGGCATCGCGGCCGCGGCGGCGGGCGGCGGCCAGCAGCTCCAGGCAGGCGCTCATCTTGCCCACCGACATGTCGGTGCCCACCGCCAGCAGCCGGCGGCCCGGCAGCGCCGCCGCACGGCCGCCGCCGACGCTCAGGCCGAGGGGCTCCCGGCGCAGGTCCCAGATCCAGCGGCCCGGTCGCACCAGGGCCGCCAGCGACGGATCGTCGGCCAGACGGCTGTGCAGACCGCTGGCCAGCGACAGCCCCGCCTCCAGGGCGGCCGCCACGTCGGGGACCATGGCCGGCGGCAACCGGCCGCCGGAGGGGGCCAGCCCCACCACCGCCACCTCCGGAGCGAAGGGAAGGGCCTCCGCCAGGGACCCCACCACCGGCACGGCCCGCGCGATGCCGGTGAGCGCCCGCAGGTCGGCGCCGGGGTGGTCCGGATCCACCACCGCCACGATCGGGCCATGGCGGTAGCGCAGCATCGCCAGGCCCGTCTTGCCGCTGAGGTTGTCGAGGCCCCCGTGCTGCAGCAGCACGATCGGGACGTCAGCCCCGAGCATGAAGCACCCCCAGGCCGGGGGCCGTCCCCGGCCGCAGCCGGTCCCCTTCCAGGGCAGGGCCGCTGAAGGGGTCGTCCACCAGGTTCAGGTGGCTGTCGAGGTCCGGCCAGCGCACCAGGGGCAGCAGCTGGGCAGCGGCCCCGTTGAGCAGGGCACTGTCGGAGTAGCAGCCCAGCATCACCCCGAGGCCCAGGCGCCCCGCGGCCCGGGCCATCAGCAGGGCCTCCGCCAGCCCGCCGCTCTTGAGCAGCTTGATGTTCACCCCGTCGACGTAGGGGGCGAGCCGCACCAGGTCGGCCAGGTTCCAGCAGCTCTCGTCGGCCACCAGGGCCATGGGGCAGTCCAGCTCCAGGGCGGCGAACGCAGCGCAATCAGCCTCCGGATCCTCCAGGGGGGCCAGGGGCTGCTCCACCAGCGCCACCCCCTCGGCATCGAGCCAGCCGAGCATCGACCGGGCCTGCTCCAGGGTCCAACCGCCGTTGGCATCCACCTGCAGCTCGCCGGCCACCCCATGGCTCTGCTGGCGCCGCTCCAGCACCTGGGCCACCGCCCGCACCAGGGCCCGGTCGTGGTCGAGGCCCTCCGGACTGCCGAGCTTGAGCTTGATGCGGCTGGCGGGAAGCTGCTGCCACCAGCGCTCCAGCCGCTCCAGCACCGCCGCCTCGCTGCCCAGCCCCAGGGTCACGCTGGTGGGGAGGATCGCGCCGTCATCGAGACCCCAGACCCGCCACAGGGGCTGGCCCAGCCGCTGCCCCCACCAGTCGTGCAGGGCCAGATCGACGGCGCAGCGGGCCGGGGGCGACAACGTTTCCAGCAGCGGTTCGAGGGCCTGGAACGGCTCCGGGGCGACGCTCTCGAGGGCCGGCAGGACGGCCTCCAGTTCGGCGGCCAGGTCGTCGGTGCGGTAGGCCCTGTGGCCGGTGTCGAAGCCGCCGGTCTCGCCCCGGCCGGTGATGCCGTCGTGCTCGAGTTCCAGCAGCAGGTGCTCAACGGCGGCCGTGGTGCCGCGGCTGATGGCCAGGGGCACCACCTTGGTGAGGGGAAAGCGGCTCAGGCGGCAGCGCATGCCAGGAAGGGGCTGGGGTGTTCACGCTGCCACAGCCCCCCCGTTGGCGGTGATGGGGCGATAGCGGAAACTGGATCCCATGACAGCCACCGTTTCCGGCCCGCAGGCCGAGCAGGCGCCGTCGGCACGGCGCGGCAGCTACTGGATCACCACCTTCGGCTGCCAGATGAACAAGGCGGATTCCGAGCGCATGGCCGGCATCCTCGAAGCCATGGGCTACAACCCCGGCAGCGACGAGCACAGCGCCGATCTGGTGCTCTACAACACATGCACGATCCGGGACAACGCCGAGCAGAAGGTCTACAGCTATCTGGGCAAACAGGCCCAGCGCAAACGGGCCAACCCATCCCTCACCCTGGTGGTGGCCGGCTGCGTCGCCCAGCAGGAGGGGGAGTCCCTGCTGCGGCGGGTGCCGGAGCTGGATCTGGTGATGGGCCCCCAGCACGCCAACCGGCTCGAGGCCCTGCTCACCCGGGTGGAGAGCGGCCAGCAGGTGGTGGCCACCGACGAGCACCACATCCTCGAGGACATCACCGCGGCGCGCCGGGACAGCACCGTCTGCGCCTGGGTGAACGTCATCTACGGCTGCAACGAGCACTGCACCTACTGCGTGGTGCCCTCCGTGCGCGGCCGGGAGCAGTCGCGCCTGCCCGAAGCGATCCGGCTGGAGATGGAGGGACTGGCGGCCCGGGGCTACCGGGAGGTTACCCTGCTGGGCCAGAACATCGACGCCTACGGCCGAGACCTGCCCGGCATCACCGCCGAGGGCCGGCGGGCCCACACCCTCACCGAACTGCTGCGGGCGGTGCACGACGTGCGGGGCCTCGAGCGCATCCGCTTCGCCACCAGCCATCCCCGCTACTTCACCGACCGGCTGATCGACGCCTGCGCGGACCTGCCCAAGGTGTGCGAGCACTTCCACATCCCCTTCCAGAGCGGCGACGACGACGTGCTGCGGGCCATGGCCCGGGGCTACACTGTGGAGCGCTACCGGCGGATCATCGATCGCATCCGCCAGCGCCTCCCGGATGCGGCCATCAGCGCCGACGTGATCGTGGCCTTCCCCGGCGAAACCGACGCCCAGTTCCGCCGCACCCTGGCGTTGATCGAATCGATCGGCTTTGATCAGGTTAACACCGCCGCCTACTCGCCGCGGCCCGGCACCCCGGCGGCCGACTGGCCCGACCAGCTGCCGGAGGCGGTGAAGGTGGAACGGCTCCAGGAGCTCAACGCCCTGGTGGAGAGGGTGGCCGCCGAGCGCAGCGCCCGCTACCTGGGTCGACGGGAGCAGGTGCTGGCCGAGGGGGTCAACCCCCGCGACCCGGACCAGCTGATGGGACGCACCCGCACCAACCGCCTCACCTTCTTCGCCGCCGACCCCGGCGATGGCCGCCCCTTCGCCCCCGGGGACCTGGTCGATGTGGTCATCGAGACGGTGCGGCCGTTCAGCCTCAGCGGCCGGCCCCTGGGCCGGAGCGGCATTCGCTGATACGTTTGGCCCTCTTTCCTGCGCCGATGGCCCCCTCCCCCACCCGCGTCGGCCTGGTGTTCGGGGGAGCCTCCGGCGAACATGCCGTTTCGATCCGCTCGGCCCAGACCGTGCTGCGGGGACTGCGCAGCGGGGCCAATGCGGAGCGCTACCGGGTCAGCAGCTTCTACATCGATCGCGGCGGCCGCTGGTGGCCCGACGCCGTGGCCGCGACGGTGCTGGAGCGGGGCGTGCCGGCCGAACCCGGGGACCTGCCGGGATCGGCGGATCCAGCGGGCTTCCGGGGCTTCCCCGACGGCGCCCTGGAGATGGAGGTCTGGTTCCCGGTGCTCCATGGCCCCAACGGGGAGGACGGCACGATCCAGGGACTGTTCACCCTGATGGGGGTGCCCTACGTGGGCTCCGGGGTGCTGGGATCGGCGCTGGGCATGGACAAGCAGGCCATGAAGGCCGCCTTCGCCGCCGCCGGCCTGCCCCAGGTGCCCTACGCCTGCGTCGCCGCCCACGAGCTGAGCGCCGCCGGCGGGACGGAGACCCTGCTGGAGCGGCTGGAGAGCAGCCTCGGCTACCCCTGCTTCGTCAAGCCGGCCAACATGGGCTCCTCGGTGGGCATCAGCAAGGCCAGCGACCGGGCCGGCCTGCTCAGGGGCCTGGAGCTGGCGGCGGACCTCGACCGGCGCCTGGTGGTGGAGCAGGGCGTCAAGGCCAGGGAGCTCGAATGCGCCGTGCTGCGGCGCCCCGGGGGCCCGGGCGACGGGCTCAGCGCCTCGGTGCTGGGGGAGATCCGCTTCGACGCCGATTGGTACGACTACGAGACCAAGTACAGCGAAGGCCACAGCCACACCGTCATCCCCGCGCCCGTGAGCGAGGCGGTGAGCGAGCGGGCCCGGGCGATGGCGCTGGCCGCCTGCCGGGCGGTGGACGCCGGGGGACTGGCCCGGGTCGACTTCTTCTACGACGAGGCCACGGGCAACCTCTGGCTGAACGAGATCAACACCCTGCCGGGCTTCACCAGCCAGAGCATGTACCCCATGCTGTGGGAGGCCAGCGGATGTCCGCTCCCCGACCTGGTGCACCAATTGGTGCTGGGCGCGGGAGGATCGGAGCTCCGGATGAACGTGGAAGGAACGGCGCCGTGATCCATGGCCTGCTGTGGCTGCCCCTGCTGGCGGCCTTCGTGCTCCTGGTGGCTCTCGGCTGGGTCGAGCGGCGGCGCCAGCAGCAGTTCGGCGACTGGGCGAGCGGCGCCGAACTGGCCAAGCTGGACGGCTGCGGGGCCGCCCGGCTTGTCAACGGGGAGCTGACCTGGAGCCGGTTCGTGGCCGGCAGCTTCCAGCCGGTGGGAAGCTTCACCATCAAGCAGCTGGAAATGGTCGAGCTGCTCTCCCTCAGCTCCGGGGAGGCCCCCCTGACCGAGGAGAGCGAGGGGGCCTGCCGTCTGCGGCTGGTGGGGGGGGGCCAGCAGGCGGAGCTGCCCTTCGCCGATGCCCGCCGGGCCCGCACCTGGATGGATGAACTCATGGCCCGCTCCCGCTGCGAGCTATGAAGCGGGCCCCCTCGTCGCAGGGAGCGCCGCCGTCACCGGGAGCGCCGTTGCCGCCAGGTGTCCTGCGCCGCAAGGAACTGCGCCGTCAACGCCGCAGCGAGCGGCTGCGCCAGCTGTGGCGGATCCTGGTCTTCAGCGGCATGTCCGTCGGCCTGGGCTTCCTGCTGCTGCGGCAGGGCTGGACCCTGCGGGAACCGAATCAGGTGGAAGTGCTCGGCAGCGCCGTGGTCAGTCGCGACCAGGTGATCGCGGCGGCGGGTCTGCGCTTCCCCCAGCCCCTGATGGCCCTGCAGCCCCGGCTGGTGGCCAGCGACCTGATGGGGGCCCTGCCGGTGGAGCAGGTGAAGGTGAGCCGGCTGATGCTGCCGCCGCGGCTGCGGGTGGAGCTGAAGGACCGGGAGGCGGTGGCCCGGGCGGTGCGGCGCACCGACCGCGGCCCGGAGATGGGCTTCGTGGACGCCCTCGGCAACTGGATCAGCATCCGCCAGCACATGGGCATCCGCAGCCAGGGGGACCTGTCCCTGGTGATCGTCGGCTGGAACGCCCGCCACCGCTCGGCCCTGGCCCAGGTGCTGAAGGAGCGGGAGGTGCTGGGGCCGGGCCTGCGGGAGATCCGCTTCGAGCCGGACGGCAGCCTCTGGCTCAGCACCACCCAGCTCGGCCGGGTGCGCCTCGGCCCCCCGGACGCCCGGCTGTCCCGGCGGCTGGAGGTGGTCGCCCACCTCAGCCGCACCCTGCCGGCCACCATGAAGGGGGCCCCGCCCCAACTGATCGATCTGACCGATCCGGAGCAGCCGGAGCTGAGCGTGGGCACCAGGGGAGGCAGCGGTCCCCCAGCCAGCCCCTCGCCGCCGCCACGCCCCGGGCCCGCCGCCGCCCCGCCCCGGCCCGCACCTGCCGGCACCCAGTGAGGCCTGCGGTCAGGCCTGCTGTGTGGGCTGGGGGGGGGGCGGCGACCAGCCAGACAATCCTCACAGGCCGTTGCGCCCTGCTGAGATTCGGTCCAATGTGATCTATCGGCAACTTCATCTGAGCTGGCCACCGACATAATGCATCCGCAGATCAACGGCCACACTCCCCCTCCCGCGATGTCGCGCGATCAGGACCGCCCGTACCACGTCGATCTTTCGTCCCCGCAGGAGCCCCACGCGATGAGCCAGATCTCGCCCAGCAGCAACGGGATCGTCCCGAGCCAGTCGGCCCGGATCGAGGTGATCGGCGTGGGGGGAGGCGGCAGCAACGCGGTCAACCGGATGATCGCCACCGACCTCAACGGGGTGGGCTACCGGGTGCTGAACACCGACGCCCAGGCCCTGCTGCAGTCGGCCGCGGGTCAGCGCATCCAGCTGGGCCAGAAGCTCACCCGGGGCCTGGGGGCCGGCGGCAACCCGGTGATCGGCCAGAAAGCGGCCGAGGAATCCCGGGCCGACCTGCAGCAGTCCCTGGAAGGCGCCGACCTCGTCTTCATCGCCGCCGGCATGGGCGGCGGCACCGGCACCGGCGCGGCGCCGATCGTGGCCGAGGTGGCCAAGGAGTGCGGCGCCCTCACCGTGGGCATCGTCACCAAACCCTTCGGCTTCGAGGGCCGCAAGCGGCTGCGGCAGGCGGAGGAGGGCATCGCCCGCCTGGCCGAGCATGTCGACACCCTGATCATCATTCCCAACGACCGCCTGCGGGACGCCATCGCCGGCGCGCCGCTCCAGGAGGCCTTCCGCGCCGCTGACGATGTGCTGCGGATGGGCGTCAAGGGCATCACCGACATCATCACCAGGCCCGGCCTGGTGAACGTCGACTTCGCCGACATCCGCTCGGTGATGGCCGACGCCGGCACCGCCCTGCTGGGCATCGGCGTGGGCTCCGGCCGCTCACGGGCCATCGAGGCGGCCCAGGCCGCCATGAGCAGCCCCCTGCTGGAGTCGGCCCGCATCGACGGGGCCAACGGCTGCGTCATCAACATCAGCGGCGGCAAGGACATGACCCTGGAGGACATGACCACCGCCTCGGAGGTGATCTACGACGTGGTCGATCCCGACGCCAACATCATCGTGGGCGCCGTGGTGGACGAATCCCTGGAGGGGGAGATCCACGTCACGGTGATCGCCACCGGCTTCCAGAGCGGCGGCCACTACCGGCCGGAGCGCCCCGCCGCCAGCTTCGCCGACACCCTCACCCATACGCCGGAGGAGCGGGGGGCCATGATCCCGCCGTTCCTGATCAACCGCCAGAACCGGGTCGACTGACTCCCGGTTGGAAGAGGGTGACCCGGAGTCCACGCCTGCCCTGAGCATCCCGTGTGGCTGCTCCCTTCCGGTCCTGACCAGATTTGGGCGTCAGAGCCGCGTGGGTCCGAGTCAGGTCGATGCTAGCAATGCCCCCTGCGACCCCCCGTGCCGTGCCCCTGCGACCCGCTGATCTGACACGGCGCAAGCAGGCGGGCCTGCCGATCACCGTGCTCACCGCCTGGGACGCCCTCTCCGCCGCCGTGGTGGCCGGCGCCGGGGTGGATGCGGTGCTGGTGGGCGACTCCCTGGCGATGGTGGTGCTCGGCCACGCCACCACCCTGCCGGTGACCCTGGAGGAGATGCTCCATCACTGCCGCGCCGCCGGCCGGGGCCTGGCGGCGACGGCGCCCCAGGATCCGCCGCTGCTGATCTGCGACCTCCCCTTCCTCAGCTACCAGTGCGGCGCCGATGCGGCCGTGGCGGCGGCGGGCCGGGTGCTGAAGGAGACCCCCGCCGTGGCGGTCAAGCTGGAGGGCGCCGAACCCGAGACCCTGACCGTGATCGACCGGATGGTGCGCAGCGGGATTCCGGTGATGGGTCACCTGGGCCTGACCCCCCAGTCGGTGCATCAGCTGGGCTACCGGCGCCAGGCCGGCGATCCGGTCAGCCAGGAGCGGCTGCGGCGGCGGGCCCGGGCCCTGCAGGAGGCCGGCTGCTTCGCCCTGGTGCTCGAGCATGTGCCGGCGGAGCTGGCCGCGGAGCTGAGCGCCGCCCTGGCGATTCCGGTGATCGGCATCGGCGCCGGTGACGGCTGCGACGGCCAGGTGCGGGTGACGGCCGACCTGCTGGGGCTCACGACCCGGCAGCCCCCCTTCAGCCCGCCCCTGATGCAGGGCCGGGCCCTGGCGGTGGAGGTCCTGGGCCGCTGGGTCAGGGAGCAGGGGCCGGGTGCGGCTGGGGCGAAGGCCGTTCCAGCTCCTGCCACCAGGCCAGCATCTCCCGCAGCACCCCATTGCTGAGGGCCAGCCCCTCCGGATCCGCCAGGCGCCAGCGGGGTCCCTCGACGCGCAGCAGGCCGCGCCGCTCGTAGTCCCCGAGACGTCGCCGCAGCCCGTCAAGGAGCGAGGGCTCCAGGCGCTCCTGGCGGGCGAGGCGCTCCAGGTTCACCCCCTCCCGGCAGCGCAGGCCCACCATCAGGCGCTCGTCGAAGGGCATGCCCTCCCCGTCCTCAGCCGGCGCCTCCGCCCGGGACGCCAAGGCCTCCGCGTAGCCGGCACGGGTGCGGGGGTGGGCCCGCCGGCGGCCATGGGGGGCGCCGGTGGCGCCCATGCCGAACCCCCACCAGCCGGCACCGCTCCAGTAGACGCGGTTGTGGCGCGACGCGTGGCCGGGCAGGGCGTAGTTGGACACCTCGTAGTGGCCGTAGCCGGCGGCGGTGAGCCGGCCCCAGGTCAGGTCCATCAGGTCGGCGGCCAGATCCTCCGGCGGCAGGGCGAGTTCCCCCAGGGCCAGGCGCCGCTCGAAGACGGTGCCGGGCTCGATGCTGAGGTCGTACACCGACAGATGGGGGGGCTCCAGGGCGATGGCCTCGGCCAGCTGGCCGTCCCAGTGGGCCAGGCCCTGGCGGGGCAGCCCCTGGATCAGATCCAGGCTCCAGCTGGCCAGCTCCCCCCGGCGGCGGGCCTGGCTCAGCCAGCCGGCGGTCTCCCGCAGGTCCGCCCCCCGGTGGCGCCGGCCCAGGTCCGCCAGCACCCGGTCGTCGAAGCTCTGGCCCCCCAGACTGACCCGGTTGATGCCCGCGGCCAGGTAATCCGCCAGGCGGGCCTCATCGAAGCTGGCCGGATCCAGCTCCAGGCTCAGCTCCGCTCCCGGGGCCAGTCCGTAGCGGCGCTCCAGGGCCTCGAGGATGTCGGCCACCTGGGCGCCGGTGAGCATCGAGGGGGTGCCGCCGCCGAGGTAGACGGTCGCCAGGGGCGGGCCGGCCGGGGAGCTGGCGATCTCCCGGTGCAGCAGCAGGAGATAGGCGGCGATGGAGCCGGAGGAGGCCCCATCGGCCCGGTCCCCCAGGGGCACCACCGGGAAATCGCAGTAGAAACAGCGCCGGTGGCAGAAGGGAATGTGGACGTAGGCGGATCGGGGATCCATCACGGGCGGTAATCCCTGGGACCCAAACGGCGGAAGATCGGCCAAGCTTCTTTCAAACCTGCCGGGCGGCCGAGGCGTCGGGACTTCGAAGCATGGTGGACACCCTCATCTTGCTGCTGTTCCTGATCTCAGGGGCAGCCACCGGCTGGCTCGGGGTTGACCTGCTGCCGGAACAGCTGCTGCTGCAGGTGACCAACCAGGAGGGTCTGCGCACCGTGATGGGGGGCTTCGGCGCCTTCTTCGGGCTGATCGCCGGCATCTTCTTCCAGCAGCTGCGGCGGCGCCTGATGGCCCAGGTGCGCAGCATGCCCACCGACCTGCTGATCAGCCGGGCGGTGGGCCTGATCCTGGGCCTGCTGGTGGCCAACCTGCTGCTGGCGCCGATCCTGCTGCTGCCCCTGCCCTGGGAAGTGGTGCTGGTGAAGCCGCTGGCGGCGGTCCTCAGCAACGTCTTCTTCGGGGTGCTGGGCTACAACCTGGCGGAGGTGCACGGCCGCACCCTGCTGCGCCTGTTCAACCCGGCCAGCACCGAGGCCCTGCTGGTGGCCGACGGCGTGCTGCTGCCCGCGACCGCCAAGATCCTCGACACCAGCGTGATCATCGACGGCCGCATCCGGGGCCTGCTGGCCTCCGGGCTGCTGGAGGGCCAGGTGATCGTCGCCCAGACCGTGATCGACGAACTCCAGGCCCTGGCCGACTCCTCCAACGGCGAGAAGCGGGCCAAGGGACGGCGGGGCCTGAAGCTGCTCACCGAACTGCGGGAGAACTACGGCCGCCGGCTCGTGGTCAACAGCACCCGCTACAGCGGCAACGGCGCCGACGACAAGCTGCTCAAGCTCACCGCCGACACCGGCGGCACCCTGCTCACCGCCGACTTCAACCTGGCCCAGGTGGCCCAGGTCCAGGAGCTGCGGGTGCTCAACCTCAGCGAACTGGTCATCGCCCTGCGGCCCGAGGTGCAGCCGGGGGATGGCCTGCAGCTCAAGATCGTGCGCGAAGGCAAGGAGGCCGACCAGGGCGTCGGCTACCTGGAGGACGGCACCATGGTGGTGGTCGAGGATGCCCGGCGCCGCATCGGCGAGCGGCTGCCCGTCACCGTCACCGGCGCCCTGCAGACGCCCACCGGCCGCATGGTCTTCGCCCGCTGCGACCGCAGCCCGGAGCGCCCCGGCGAACGGGGCAACGGCCGGGCCCTCGACAAGCAGGGCGGAAAACCCGTCGCCCTGCAGGAGCACCAGCCTCCTGGCCCCGGCTAGGCTCCTGCCTCTCGACTGCTGGTGAGCGCGGATGACGGTGTCGGCCCCCTATTACGGCGATTCGGCGGTGATGCGCACACCGCCGCCGGATCTGCCGTCCCTGCTGCTCAAGGAGCGGATCGTCTATCTGGGGCTACCCCTCTTCTCCGACGACGACGCCAAGCGTCAGATGGGCATCGATGTCACCGAGCTGATCATCGCCCAGCTGCTCTACCTGGAGTTCGACAACCCGGAGAAGCCGATTTTCTTCTACATCAACTCCACCGGCACCAGCTGGTACTCGGGCGACGCGATCGGCTTCGAGACCGAAGCCTTCGCCATCTGCGACACCCTGCGCTACGTCAAGCCGCCGGTGCACACCATCTGCATCGGCCAGGCCATGGGCACCGCCGCCATGATCCTCTCGGCCGGCACCAAGGGCCAGCGGGCCGCCCTGCCCCACGCCTCGATCGTGCTGCACCAGCCCCGCTCCGGCGCCCGCGGCCAGGCCAGCGACATCCAGATCCGGGCCAAGGAAGTGCTGCACAACAAGCACAGCATGCTGGAGATCCTGTCGGAGAACACGGGCAAGAGCATCGACGAGCTCTCCCGCGACTCCGACCGGATGACCTACCTCACGGCCGAGGAAGCCATGGCCTACGGCCTGATCGACCGGGTGCTGACCAGCCGCAAGGAGCTGCTGACGGCCGCCCCAGTGGGCTGAGCACCGCCCCCCGGCCCCCAGGCCGCCCCTCTCCACCACCTCCTCTCTCCGGCTCCGAACGGGAGCCTTCCCGCCATGCCCATCGGCACCCCCAGCGTTCCCTACCGTCTCCCCGGCAGCCAGTACGAGCGCTGGGTCGACATCTACACCCGCCTCGGGGTGGAGCGCATCCTTTTCCTGGGCCAGGAAGTCACCGACGGGATCGCCAACAGCCTGGTGGCCCAGATGCTGTACCTCGACTCCGACGACAGCTCCAAGCCGATCTACCTGTACATCAACTCGCCGGGCGGCTCGGTGACCGCCGGCCTGGCGATCTACGACACCATGCAGTACGTCAAATCCGACGTGGTGACGATCTGCGTCGGGCTGGCGGCCTCCATGGGCGCTTTCCTGCTGGCGGCCGGCACCAAGGGCAAGCGGCTGGCCCTGCCCCACAGCCGGATCATGATCCACCAGCCCCTGGGCGGCACCAGCCAGCGCCAGGCCAGCGACATCGAGATCGAGGCGCGGGAGATCCTGCGCATCAAGGACATGCTCAACCAGTCCCTGGCCGGGATGTGCGGCCAGTCCCTGGAGAAGGTCACCAAGGACACCGACCGCGACTACTTCCTCAGCGCCGCCGAGGCCAAGGAGTACGGCCTGATCGACCGGGTGATCGCCCACCCCTCGGAGGCCTCCGGCGGCTGAGGCCCGTGCGGACGCACACCTAAAGTCTGCGTTTGCCCTGCCCGCCGCCCGGAATGGCCCAGCTCTTCTACGACTCCGACGCCGACCTCAGCCTGCTGAACGGCAAGACGGTGGCCATCATCGGCTACGGCTCCCAGGGCCATGCCCACGCCCTGAACCTCAAGGACAGCGGTGTCAACGTGGTGGTGGGCCTCTACGACGGCAGCCGCTCCGCCGCCAAGGCCCGTGCCGACGGCCTGGAAGTGCTGAGCGTGTCCGACGCCTGCGCCAAGGCCGACTGGATCATGGTGCTGCTGCCGGATGAGGCCCAGAAGGCCGTCTACGCCACCGAGATCGCACCCCACCTCAGCGCCGGCAAGGTGCTGAGCTTCGCCCATGGCTTCAACATCCGCTTCGGGCTGATCCAGCCCCCCGCCGATGTGGACGTGGTGATGATCGCCCCCAAGGGCCCCGGTCACACCGTGCGCTGGGAGTTCCAGAACGGCCAGGGCGTGCCCGCCCTGTTCGCCATCCAGCAGGACGCCTCCGGCAACGCCCGCGCCCTGGCGATGGCCTACGCCAAGGGGATCGGCGGCACCCGCGCCGGCATCCTCGAAACCAACTTCAAGGAAGAGACCGAAACCGACCTGTTCGGTGAGCAGGCCGTCCTCTGCGGCGGTCTGAGCGAACTGGTGAAGGCCGGTTTCGAGACCCTGGTGGAAGCGGGCTACCAGCCCGAGCTGGCCTACTTCGAGTGCCTGCACGAGGTGAAGCTGATCGTCGACCTGATGGTCAAGGGCGGCCTCACCGCCATGCGCGACTCGATCTCCAACACCGCCGAGTACGGCGACTACGTCAGCGGGCCCCGGCTGATCACCGCCGACACCAAGGCGGAGATGCGGCGCATCCTGGCCGACATCCAGGACGGCACCTTCGCCCGCAACTTCGTGGCCGAGTGCGACGCCGGCAAGCCGGAGATGGCCAAGGCCCGCGAACGCGATGCCGCCCATCCGATCGAGCACGTGGGCAAGGGGCTGCGCTCCATGTTCAGCTGGCTCAAGGCCGCCTGATCCCCTGCCGATGCGCCGGCGCCTGCTGACCCTCGCCTGGAGCAGCAGCCAGGCCAGCGGCACCCTGGCCATCGGCGCCACCGCCTGGCTGCTGAGCGGCCTCACCCCGTCGCCGCTGGTCAACGGGGTGCTGCCGGCCCTGGCCACCCTGCCGCTGCTGCTGCCCCTGCCCCAGCGGATCCGGCTGGGCTCCCTGCTCCAGGTGCTCAGCCTGCTGCTGCTGCTGGCGGTGGCGGCGGGCCTGCTGGGCCGCTCCGTGATCGCCCCCCTGCTGGGCATCGCCCTGCTGGCGGTGGGTCTGCGTCTGGCCCAGGACCCACTGCAGCGCCAGCTCCATGGCCGCTGGGGGGTACCGATCGGCGAGCTGCGGGCCGGCGCCGAAGCGGGCCGCCTGGCGGGCAACCTGCTCACGGCCCTGCTGTTCCCCATCGGCAAGGCCCTGCTCCAGTTCGGCAGCGCCCTGGTGCTGTTGCTGCCCCTGGCGCCGCTGGTCGGGGCCCTGAGGGCCGGCGGCCACCACCCGGAGGAGCACCGCGAGAGTGAAGCGGCAGCAGCGTTGACGGCGGCGACCGCAGCAGCGACCACCGCAGCGGCGGAGCCGGCCCCCTGGCGCCTGGAGCCGGGCGGGGTGCTGCAGGGACTGCTGCTCGGCGGCCTGTTCGCCCTGCTGCCCCTGTGGGTGCGCCAGCAGGCGGCGGGCAGCTGCTTCGATTTCGGCCTGCTGCTGACGGCCTACGGCCTGGGCCGGACCGGCGCTGAAGCCTGGGGCCTGCGGCTGCCGCCGCGCCTGCCCTACCTGCTGATGGCCGCCGTGCTGGTGGCGACCCAGTTCGTCGGCGGCTGGGGGTCCGTGCTGCTGTTCGTGCCCTTCGGCCTCCTGGCCGCCTTGGCGGATGCGCGCCTGGCCCTCGGGGTGGATCCGGCCGGCGACCTGCAGCACAACTGGAGCGTCCTGGAGCGCTCCTCGGCCCTGGGGGGCCTGGCCGGCAGTCTGGGGATGGGGCTGGTCGCCCAGCTGATCGGCCTGGGCGGCAGCCTGCCGATCCAGCTGGCGGCCTTCCTGGGGGCGGCTGTGGTGCTGCCCCTGTTGCAGCGTCGCCGGCATTGAACCCGGCCCTGCCGGCCCTGCTTGTGCTGCTCGCCTGCGGGCTCGACCGGCTGCTGGGGGACCCCCTCTGGTCGCCCCATCCCGTCCAGGTGATGGGCTGGGCGATCACCGGCCTGCGCCGGGCGGTGGAGGCCTGGGCCGGCAACGCCCCCCGGCGACTGCGGCTGGGCGGGCTGCTGCTCGCCCTGCTGGTGGTCGGCGCCGGCGGCCTGGCGGGCTTGGGCCTCGAGGCCCTCGCCCGGCGGGTCCCCCCGGTGGGGCTGCCCCTGCTGGTGCTGGGCCTGGCCAGCGCCCTGGCGGGCGGCAGCCTGGGGCGGGCCGTGCGGGCCGTGCTGGTGGCCCTGCCCGACCTGCCCCTGGCCCGCTCGCGCCTCGCCCGGATCGTGGGCCGCCAGGTGAGCCACCTGCCGGAGGCGGAGATCCTGCGGGCCGCCGCCGAGACCGCCGCCGAAAACGCCGTCGACGGCCTGTTCGCCCCGCTGTTCTGGATGCTGGCCGGGGCGGCCGTGCTGCAGCTGGGTCCGGCCCTGCCTTCCGTTCACCTGCCGGGGCCCCTGGCCCTGGCCTGGGGCTTCAAGGCCGCCAGCACCCTGGATTCGATGCTGGGCTACCGCCACGGACGCCTGCGCTGGCTGGGCACCGCCGGTGCCCGCCTCGACGACCTGCTCACCTGGCTGCCCACCCGGCTGGTGGCCCTGAGCCTGCCCCTGGCGGCGGGCCGGCCTGGGCAGACGCTCCCCTGGCTGCGGGCGGCCCTGCGGGATGGGGCCCCCGACCCTTCGCCCAATGCCGGGGTGTCGGAGGCGGCCTTCGCCCATGCCGCCGGCGTGCGCTTGGGCGGGGCCAACACCTACGCCGATGGGGTGCGCATCAAGCCCACCCTGGCCGCCGGGGGCCGCCCCCCGGACCGGGCCGGGGTCGAGCGGATCCTGGCCCTGGGTGATCGACTGGAACTGCTGTGGCTGCTGCTGGCCCTGCCGGCCCTGACCCTGGTCGGTGCCGGATGGGCACCAGGATGAGGGGGCGGGGAAGGCCTCAGTAGGCGCCGCGGTCGCGGGGGTCGAGCATCACCCCGATCGTGCGCAGGATGATGCGCAGATCCATCAGCAGGGTGCGGCGGCGGGCATAGCGGACATCCAGCCGGACCCGCTCGGGGTAGCTGAGGTTGTTGCGACCGGACACCTGCCAGAGGCCGGTCAGGCCGGGCCGCACCGCCAGCACCTCGTCCATGCGGTTGCCGTAGCGCTCCAGCTCGCTCCTGACGATCGGGCGCGGGCCCACCACGCTCATCTCGCCCCGGAGCACGTTGAGGAACTGGGGCAGTTCATCGAGGCTGGAGCGGCGCAGGAACTTGCCCAGGCGGGTGATGCGCGGATCGTTCTTGAGCTTGAAATCGTTGCGGAACTCCTCATCCAGATCCGGGGATTCGGCCAGCAGCTTGGAGAGAAGGCGATCGGCGTCGCGCCGCATGGTGCGGAACTTGATGCAACCGAAGCTGCGGTAATCGCGGCCCACCCGTTGCTGCACGTAGAACACCGGGCCGCGGGAGGTGACCTTCACCAGCAGGGCCAGGGCCAGCAGCACCGGGGACCCGAGGGTGAGCACGGTGAGGGAGAAGACGATGTCCCCGGCGCGCTTGACGACGCGGTCGCGCTTGGACTGAAAGGCGATCAGCTCTTCCGCGGTGAGCACCTGCGCCGGAGCCGTCACAAGCTGCCGAGAGGCGTAGGGAGTCCCGATGGAAGAAAGCATGGGGGACGGGTTGGTTAGAAGAAGTTAAGGATCAGCCCGTGCGGAACTCCATCCCGTGGGGCCACTCAGATCAGAGGCACAGGACGGGCGAGGCGGCGGCGGTGCTGCTGCCAGAGCTGGTCGAGCAGGGTTTCCATCCGGCGACGGAAGACCGGGGGGGCAAAGCTCTCCGCCCGGCGCCGCTGCCCCTCCGCCGGCAGGGATCGCCAGAGCCGGCCCGCCTCGAAGTGCTCCAGGGCGGCCGCCAGGCTGGCGGCGTTCTGCTCCGGGAACAGCAGACCGGTGGGGGCCGCCTCGCCATCCCTGAGGCAGCGCACGCTGTCGAGCACCCCGCCCTGGCCGAAGGCGATCACCGGAGCGCCGGCGGCCATCGCCTCCACCGGCGCGATGCCGAAATCCTCCAGGCCGGCGTACACGTAGGCCCGCGCCCGCTCCAGCCAGGCGGCGGTCTCCCGGTCCGGCAGGCGACCGAGGAAGCGGATGGCCGGACCCGCCATCGCCTCCAGCCGCCGCCGCTCCGGGCCGTCACCCAGCACCACCAGGGGCAGGCCGGTGCGGTTGAAGGCCTCCACCACCACATCCACCCGCTTGTTGGGCACCAGCCGGCAGAGGCTGACGTAGACGTCATCCCGGGGCTGATCCCAGCGGAAGCGCTCCACCGCCACGGGGGGCGGCAGCACGTGGGCGCGACGGCGCCAGAAGCAGCGGATGCGGCGGGCGGTGAAGCGGGAGTTGGCCACCAGGGCATCCACCCTGGCACTGCTGACCACATCCCACTGGCGCAGCTGGTGCAGCTGCAGCCGCACCAGGGGGCCCAGGGGCCCGCGGGCCATTGCCGAGCGGGCCAGATAGGTGTGCATCTGGTCCCAGGCGTAGCGGGCCGGGGTGTGCACATAGCTGACGTGCAGCTGGTCCGGACCGGTGATCACCCCCTTGGCCACCAGGTGGCTGCTGCTGATCACCAGGGGATGGCCGGAGAGGTCGAGCTGCTCGATCGCCAGGGGCAGCAGCGGCAGGTACTGCTGGACGTGGCTCACCCCCCAGGGGAGCCGCTGGATGAAGCTGGTGCGGACCCGGCGGCCGGCCAGCCAGCTGCCGGGCCGGGAACTCTCGCCGTCCACCAGGGCGAAGAGGGCCGGCGGGGTTCCCCGGCCGGCCAGGAGCCGGTCGAGCTCCTCCACCACCTGCTCGGCTCCGCCCACCGACCGGGGGGTGAACCACTCGTGCACCAGGGCGACTGGGCTGGGGTAGGCCTCCATGGCAGGCACCGTAGGCGCCAGTATCACGAAAACTCTCAGCCGATTGCCCTGGCCGGGGTCTCTGCCGAAGCTAAGGCGACCACTGGGATGGCGAGAGCCGGGGCACGATGGCGATCCGCGAGCTTCTCGAAGACGCCCTGCAGGAGCCTTCCATCGGGACAACCGCCTGCTTCCGCTGGCATGCCACCTCCGTGGGAATCGCGGCGCTCTGGTGTGACGGCAAACCTCCGCCAGCGCCGCCCTTCGATGTGGCGCTCAAGGAGGGTCTGCAGGTGGGACTCGACCTCAGCCGGGAGGAAAGGGAGTTTCACCAGGTGAAATCCGGCCTGGTGCTGCTGTTCCATTCCTGACGCGCGCAGGCCGGGCCTGACGGCGCTGAGGCCAGGCCTGCAGAAACGGAGAGGGTGTCCGTCCAGATAAACGCCAAAGAAGTCCAGGCAGGTCGTTTCAAGGGAAGCGACCCATGTTTCCAACAACACATCCAACAACGCAGACACCGCCAAATAAGCGGCATATCAGTTCTGTGCGTTCAGGAGTCAGGGACGCGAAAAACGACTTCGCATCATTCGACTTCATGATGCCTCACCCCGCCTCAGGACACCACCCAACCGCCACCTCCCGCCGAGCAACCCACTGAGAGCACCGCTTGGTCAGGTGATCACCTTGGGAGTCGTGCTGTTCAGCGGGTCTTGCAGTAACCAGCGCCCGCATAACTGGACCCACCTGGGCAAGAGGTCCCACCGCTGCCGCCAGCAGGGAAGAACTGCTGACCTGGTTTGTTGGCACGG
>Ga0194130_10000389_pt1 | contig 84919 bp, 127 predicted proteins | sample TA2KigsurfametaG_FD_160084 | JGI IMG/M metagenome (GOLD analysis project Ga0194130, IMG submission 160084) | Freshwater microbial communities from Lake Tanganyika, Tanzania - TA2015050 Kigoma 12 surface | ecosystem: Environmental > Aquatic > Freshwater > Lake | place: Tanzania: Lake Tanganyika... | reverse complement strand
ACCAGCCTGGAAGCCCAAGAAATTGTTGAAACCGCCTGCAGTGTTGCAAAGGCCAGCATTGTATCCCAAGAAATTGTTGTTACTGCCTGTGGTGTTGCAAAGGCCAGCTGCTGTTCCAAAGAAATTGTTGTTACTGCCTGTGGTGTTGCGACGGCCAGCTCCATATCCCAAGAAATTGTTGTAGTTACCTGTGGTGTTGCAACGGCCAGCTTCTCTCCCAAAGAAATTGTTGTTACCGCCTGTGGTGTTGAAAAAGCCAGCATTGTATCCCAAGAAATTGTTGCTACTGCCTGTGGTGTTAATTCTACCGGCGCAACTTCCACCAAAAAAATTGTTATTACCAGTAGTAATATTATGACCAGCACTTAACCCAATAGCTATATTGCTTACCCCGCTTGTTTTAAATGCATCAATACCGCTATTACCCATGAATAGATTTGATCCACCGCGAGAGGTAATAAGATATTTTCCGTCTACATAAATGTCTATTGCGCTTAGTACTGGTGTACTGAGAGGGCCAGTCATTGTATCACCAGAAATATGAACAAAATTGGTATTTACAAAGTTTAAACTTGCCCCGGAAAGATAATTAGCGCTATTTGTTACTAAGTTGGTATAGGCAACATTCCATTGATCACTATAACCGCCAGATGCAAATATTACACTATTAGTACTAAGAGACCCGGTATCTGAAACTGTTAATAGCGTAAATCCTGAAATATCATTAACAGAAAAAAGTGTACCTGAAACAATATCATTAATAGTTAAAAGATTGCCGTAATTACCTTCTACATTAAAGCGTTCTGAACTTGAAGCAGTACTAACGATAGTTAACCCACCATCTTTAGTATAAGATATTCGAGCAGAACTAGAAAGAGGCGGTAAATAATCACTACCTTTAGAGACTAGCCTACTAAATGATATATTTCCAGACCCTGGTGTAATTAATGTATTCATTTAATTATAATATATTTAAATTATATACCGTATCTTCCCTTAAATGCAAAATAATTGGTCGCAATATCGTCTATGGATAAAGCTGTATTAAACGCTAAAACTTGAGCTACATTATAGCTCATACCTGTTGTATTAGTTCCGTTCACATTAGCAAATAATGTCCAGTAGCTTATTGTCAACGGTATAGGAAATACTAGTGTTACGTTTTTCCATGTATTAACTAAAGGCCCGGAAAATAATAATTCCTGGGCAAAAAAGTCATTATTTCCTATCCAAATGCCATTATAATAACTATCAGTACCATCTAAACCTGGTCCATAACCGTTGCTATTAATATATGTGTCAGCAATATTTGAATTTGAGTCAAAAAAGTATGGATTTGACCCTTCTGTGCCTGCAGTATTATTTTTTTTAATCCAAAAAGAAATTGTACGTATAGTCTTATTGGTTGTATAAGATGTTTTTAAATAGCTAGCAAGACTTGATGTTGATGTAGTTTCGATACTTTTTATAATTGTATTATCGCCCCGTGTAAAACTTAACTGAGGAGCAGTAGCACCAAAACTTACTGAACCAACCAAATCTGTACTATTATCTGATAAAGAAAGCAAATCTTTCCATCTTAAATTGTTATTAAAATTTGGCCCTATACTTTTTATATTAAGAACATCATAATACCCAATTAGACCGTTGCTTAATACAGTCGAATTTATATTAATAGCCATTTATACCTCCACTTGCAACGGAGGAATATCTTTTCTTATAGCACTAAATGACCAGAAAAACTTGTATGGTTTTTTAAATAAAGTAAAGTGTTTTTTTACTACAAAATTACTTGCATATGGATCTTGAGATACATTTATACTATCAACCCATAGTTTTTTACTATGTTTATAACCTGTTAGCTGTACATTAAAATCATCTGTTCTAACTAAATGAGGTACATAATTGGGTAATTCAATCACTACGCTATCGTTTTCTATAATACCGCTTCCAGTCAAACGAATTCCATGATAGGGTGACTCTAGAGACCCATATTGCAAATGCATACCAGGTTTAGATGGATGCTTAATATAGAATGACTTGGTTTCGGCTGCAATATGATTATAATAGCCAGTTGTACCACTTATATCACCATTAACATGCAGGGTATAATATGGTGTATTTGTACGAATACCAACCCTCTCGTTAGCACCGTCAGCAAATATTAAAGAGTTATTACCTAAATTAAAGTTAGGTTTAACTACAAAGTTACCACTGCTAACAGCAGCGCTCAATCCTTTATTGACAGTCAGTGTACCGCCGTCGCCATTGTTCGGGTCTGCAGGATCAATTGCAATAATACCACCTGATACCTTTAAGAATATTGCACTAGCCTCGTCTTGATCTAGCCAACCTGAGCTATTTTGGTACATTGAAGTGTATACACTATCCCAGTTGGCGCTATTTTGTGAAGACGATGTATAAACACTATCCCAATCAGCTGAGTTGTTGGTTACTGAAGTATACGTACTATCCCAATTAGCTGAATTATTGGTTACTGAAGTATACGTACTATTCCAGTTGGCGCTATTTTGTGAAGAACTAGTATATACTGAATTCCAGTTGGCACTATTTGTTTTGCTAGAACTATATACGCTATCCCAATTAGCACTATTTTGAGAAGAACTAGTATAAGTGGAATCCCAATTAGCTGAGTTATTTTTGGAAGATGTGTATACTGAATCCCAATTAGCACTATTTTGAGAAGAACTAGTATAAGTGGAATCCCAATTAGCTGAGTTATTTTTGGAAGATGTATAAACAGAGTCCCAATTAGCACTATTTTGAGAAGAACTAGTATAAGTAGAATCCCAATTAGCACTATTTTGAGAAGAACTAGTATAAGTGGAATCCCAATTAGCACTATTTTGAGAAGAACTAGTATAAGTGGAATCCCAATTAGCACTATTTTGAGAAGAACTAGTATAAGTGGAATCCCAATTAGCTGAGTTATTTTTGGAAGATGTATAAACAGAGTCCCAATTAGCTGAGTTATTTTTGGAAGATGTATATACACTATTCCAGTTAGCTGAGTTATTCTTGGAAGATGTATAAACAGAGTCCCAATTGGCACTATTATTCTTGGAAGATGTATAAACAGAGTCCCAATTGGCACTATTATTCTTAGAAGATGTATATACACTATCCCAGTTAGCTGAGTTGTTGGTTACTGAAGTATATGTAGAGTCCCAATTGGCACTATTATTTTTAGAAGATGTATAAACACTATCCCAGTTAGCGCTATTATTTTTGGTAGAGGTATATGTTGAATCCCAATTGGCGCTGTTATTCTTAGAAGATGTATATACACTATCCCAATTAGCTGAATTATTTTTTACTGAAGTGTATGTACTATCCCAATTAGCTGAGTTAGTTTTTACTGAGGAATAAGTACTATCCCAATTAGCACTATTAGTTGCTAATACCGTGCTTGCACTTCCACCAGAACCCCAGGAAGCAGAGTTTATATAAACATTTGTATATATATCATTACCTGTTATTTTATCGAAGAATAAATCCCATAAATCAGTGCTTGAACCATTAACACCGCCCGGGGGCACTGATGATAAGAATTTACCAGTAGTGTAGATACTACCGGTTGCACTAATTTCTCCTACAACAGATAATGTTTTGTTAGGGAATGAGGTTTTAATACCGATAACACCATCAGGATCTTGACCTAGCGTATATTTTGCATCTCCAATATGAAGAGCTTCTATACCATCTGCATCATAAAAAGAGGCTATATCGCCCGGGCCTGGACCCTGCTTAACAAATAGTGCAGGCCCTTGACCAGTATTAATAACGGACAAAGCGCTTGTAGACGTAAAAATAGTGCTTGCAAAGGTGGCACTTCCTGTTACAAATAAATTATTACCAACCACTAAATCGTGTTGAATATTAACATCACCGTAAATAGTACCACCGGAAACTTTAAAATATAAGGTATTAGCCTCAAACTCATCTAACCATGCCGCGCTACTATATTGCATTTGAGTATATACTGAATTCCAGCTACTGCTTGTCTGTGAAGAGCTTGTATATACACTATCCCAACTGGCACTATTATTCTTGGAGGATGTGTAAACAGAGTCCCAATTGGCACTATTATTCTTAGAAGATGTGTAAACAGAGTCCCAATTGGCACTATTATTCTTGGAAGATGTATATGTTGAATCCCAATTAGCTGAGTTATTAATGGAAGATGTATAAACAGAGTCCCAATTAGCTGAGTTATTAATGGAAGATGTATAAACAGAGTCCCAATTAGCTGAGTTATTTTTGGAAGATGTATATACACTATTCCAGTTAGCTGAGTTATTTTTGGAAGATGTATATGTTGAATCCCAATTAGCACTATTATTCTTGGAAGATGTATAAACACTATCCCAATTAGCTGAGTTATTTTTGGAAGATGTATAGACACTATCCCAGTTAGCTGAGTTGTTGGTTACTGAAGTATATGTAGAGTCCCAATTGGCACTATTATTCTTGGAAGATGTGTATACACTATCCCAATTGGCACTATTATTCTTGGAAGATGTGTATACACTATCCCAATTGGCACTATTATTCTTGGAAGATGTATAGACACTATCCCAGTTAGCGCTATTATTCTTAGAAGATGTATAGACACTATCCCAATTGGCACTATTATTCTTAGAAGATGTATATGTTGAATCCCAATTGGCGCTATTTTGTGAAGATGAGGTGTAGGTTGAATCCCAATCAGCTGAGTTGTTGGTTACTGAAGTATATGTAGAGTCCCAATTAGCGCTATTTTGTGAAGCCGAGGTGTAGGTTGAATCCCAATTGGCACTATTATTCTTGGAAGATGTGTATACACTATCCCAATTGGCACTATTATTCTTAGAAGATGTATAGACACTATCCCAATTGGCACTATTATTTTTAGAAGATGTATAAACACTATCCCAGTTAGCACTATTATTCTTGGAAGATGTGTATACACTATCCCAGTTAGCTGAGTTGTTGGTTACTGAAGTATATGTAGAGTCCCAATTAGCGCTATTTTGTGAAGCCGAGGTGTAGGTTGAATCCCAATTGGCACTATTATTCTTGGAAGATGTATATGTTGAATCCCAATTAGCTGAGTTAGTTTTTACCGAGGAATAAGTACTATCCCAATTAGCACTGTTAGCTGCTAATACCGTGCTTGCACTTCCACCAGAACCCCAGGAAGCAGATTCTGCATTAGTTGTTGTGTAAACTGACCCCCAGTAATTACTATTTTGACCGGGATAATCTGGTGCAAGACCTGGATAATTAGAATAAATTATTTTTGCACTTAAAGAGTTTGTAGCTATAACATTTCCTGCACTAACGAAAACGGTTGCAGTTGGATAAATCGGAGTATGAAATCCTAATCCCCCATTACTATCGTATAAGATTTCTATTGCAGACCCAGTATTAGTTTTTGTCGAGGCACCAGCAACACTTTTATCAAAAAATATAGATCCCTTGCCAGGAGTTATAAGTATGTTCTGACTCACTATTTATTTATGATTATACTTCCGTTTTTAGGTCAGGAATATCTTTTCTAATAGCGGTAAATGACCAAAAGAATTCGTATAACTTGTTTTTATTCAAAATGTTGTGTTTTCTGCCTATAACCACGCAGTTTTTGTCGATATCTATATTCTTCACATATAGCTGCTGGGTATGATTAATGTTGGTAATTTGTACGTTTACTCCTTCTAATTTTACTAAACTTTTAATATAGGGTGGAAGTTCAATACAACATTCTATACCTATGACCGCCTTTCCTGTAAGGCGAACACCGTGATAAGGTGACTCAAGTGAGCCGTATTGTAGGTGTTTGTTTGTATCTTCGGGATGTATAATATAAAATGATTTCGTTGCGGCAGCTATATGGCTAAAATAACCTGTACCACCTACATTAATATCATCCGTTACTGTAACCGCACTTAAAAGTACATTATTTGTTGAAAGGAAGTGAGTTGTTACATAAATGCTGCTCGTTGTATTCCATGAAGTATAAACGCTATTCCAGCTTCCACTATTTTGAGAAGATGAGGTGTATACACTATTCCAGTTGCTGGAATTATTTTCTACCGAAGTGTATACAGAATTCCAATTATTGCTATTTCCATTGGCAACTGTTATCGAGCCGTTTGCACTTATAGACCCACTTACTGTTAGTTCTGTTATTGGATTACTTGTATTAATACCAATTTTACCGCCACTGCCAGGTTGTGCATTTCCAACATGTAATACCTCAATACCATCCCCGTCTACAAATGATGCTACAGGGTGGGGTCCCGCTGCTTGGTATACGTACAGTGCAGGGCCTTGACCAATATTAATAACTGAAAGAGCACTTGTAGTGGAAAATACCGTATTAACAAAATAAGCATCTCCTAACGCGGTCAAATTGCCGAATACTGTCAAATTGTTGTTTACTGATAGATTACCGGTAATGACTCCCCCAGTTAAAGGAAGAAAATTAGTTTTTGTATAATTTTGTGTATAGGCTTGATAATCATTTTTAATAGATAAAAGTGAAACAGTATTGCCACCAGTTATAGATAAATCATATGTTAATGGTGCCCAAGAAAGATATTGAATATAGGTGTTAGAGCCAAACACATCTAGTAGATCTACCCCTGCAGATAAAATGCTTGTTGTGACATTCAAATCACCGTCTTGTACAGCATTGCCTATAAAAAGAGTATCTTCTGGTATAATAAGCGTATTACCAACAGCTGACAGTGTAACATTACCTAGATAAATAGAGCTGTCGCTCACATATAAATCTTTCCATCGTTTTGTTGGAGAACCTAAACTATATATATCTGTGGTGCAAGGTAATAAATCTCCACATATATTAAATGACCCGTTTACTTGTAACTCTCCGTTGACTGTTAAATCACCGTTCATTGTGCCGCCGTTAGCATATTGAACAGCTACTGACCCGCCACCACCACCTATGCTTGCTGCAAATTTTTTTGCCTCTCTTAACGCCACTTCAACTGCTTTATCTACATATTTTTTTATACCATCTCTGATTTTATTAGTATTTTCTGCTTGCTCGACTAATTGAGCAATTTTTTCATCTATTTCGGTAGTCTTTTCAAAATCTTGCTTAAGCTTCTCTACTATGTATTCATCTAAACTCTTTTTAGAATTCTTTTTGAACTCTGTAGAAAAGTCTCTTTTGAATGTTTCTAGCTTTAACTGTATATTTTCCCATATTAATTTTTCTACTTCGGTTGCAGCTTCTATAACAACTGACTGCTTTTGAAGTTCTTCTTGTTTTTGGTATAATATTTTTTGTTGCTCTTTTAATTGTGTTTCTAATAACCGCGCCTTTTGTATTGCCTTAGCGTATTGTTGTTTTTTTTCTATTAATTCTGTATCTTCTGTTATTATTGAATCTACAGTCTTTTCCTCTTCTGTAATGTCTGCCGGAATGTATGGGGTACCTGTAAATTTTACATATGTTTTTGTTTCATTATCTAAGGTTTTTAAATTAAACATTGATATAGGAGTATCTTCATTTTCAACTACAATAATTTTAAATTGTATCTTGTGATATAGATCACCATTTTCAAATAGTAGATCAACATAGATATATTTGTCGTTTTGCTCAACTGAATACTCGCTTATAAGTTCTGCATCAGCGGTTTTAAAAATACCTACATTAAAAAGTTTATCTTCGAATGAGCTACAAAAAAAGATATTTTCTACTTCATCGCTCTCCATTAATGTCATGGGAACAGAGCTGTTTATCGCTACATCATATAGTTCACCTACTTTAAGTGGTCTGTATACCTTGGGATATTCTATTGGTGGCAGAGGAGCTGGCTCTTCAATTATCTCTCTCTCTAAAACCTCTACTGGTAATTTTTCCTCTACAATTTTAGGTAATATTTTATTTTTTATAGGTTTAGTATAAGATGGATTAAATGTAGAACTAATATTGCTATCAGAAACAACGATTTTAAATTCCACTTCTTTATAAAGAGTATCTCCTAACTGTACATTTACTTTAGTAAATTTTTCACCATTTTCTTCATAATACTCTAAAAGTAAATCACTATTATCTGTGCTAAAAAGCCCTACGTTAAAAAAATGTTCGGTAACTGATTTGCAATAGATAACATTTTCTTTTTTACTATCTACAAGTAACGCGAACGAAATTCTGTCATTAAATGTAACTGTCTGTAAGCTCACATGTTATTTAACGAATATAATATAGGATCTAGGTATTATAGTGTAGTAATATATAAATATTTACATGCATGCAGCTATTCAAGATTTGCTTCAAATGCAGAACCAGTTTCGCGTACTTCATTGGCAGACAAAAAGTTATGCTGCTCATAAAGCGTTTGGTAAGGCATATAAAGCCTTGGACGGTTTAATTGACAATTTTGTTGAGACGGCTCTCGGAAGAAATGATGCTGATTTTAGTAATGGGAGTCTGGATATAAAGCTATTTGATATAAAAGAAATTGATCTGACAACAATATTAGACACATACAGAAGTTATCTTCAAGAAATAACCAATAAGCTAAACCCACAAACTGATTCTGATTTATTGAATATAAGGGATGAAATTCTAGGTGTTATAAACCACACGAACTATCTGCTTAAGTTAAAATAACTTACTGTCTTGCGGTTTTTGTAAAGTACTTAAACTCGTCAATAAGAGCCTTGTCTAGTAGATCGTATCTACTCGCTCTCGTCGGATTAATATCTATACCACCGCGTCTAACATATAGACAACTTACAACTAACTCTTCTGGATTAAACTTATTAAATAGTCTCATATAAATGGTCTCACAAATCTCTTCATGAAAATGACATTCGTCTCTAAAAGAAACAATATACTGAAGCAACGAGGTAGGATTAATTTCGTATTTCCCCTTATAGTGAATATAAACATCACCCCAATCTGGTTGGGAAGTGACTCTGCAGTTTGACTTAAGAAGAGCAGAATGGAATCTTTGAACTTTAGGCTCTAATGCTTCTATACCACTAAGAATATCTGGATTTTCAGTATACGATATTGGTTTAATATACGTAACATCTATACCATTTTCTAAAGTAGGATAATCTTTATTGCAAAATACTGGTTGATAGAAAACATCATCACTAACATCCTTAGCTAGACGAACACAAACCTTGACATCGGTTTCTAACAATGTGGATAGGTCACGCGCAATAGTGCTTTGCAACTCATTAAGAATCTGAATAATATTTCCCTTGAATACTTGCATGTTAAAGGAATTCATGTATAGCTTAATTGATTTACTCTCTACAATATAATGGTTTTTGCAAGGATATACAATCTTAGCAATGGCAGCAATTGGCATGCCCTCGTTCGTAAGGCATGATACCTCATACGCATTCCAAATATCAAAGCCACTAAAAGGTGCATCATCATCATTAATGTTCAAATGTTTACGGTTATTAATTCTTGGCTCACGTACTAGAAGTGAAGGATCATATGTTGACTTGTAGCCAGTAATTCTACCTAAATGTTTGGAAATATTGCTATTATCTAAAACTGTATTACTCATTAGTATATTATATATTATTTTGTATAAAAATCAAGAATACTCTTAATTTTATCTAATCTCTCTTGTACTGTACCTTTTAATCTTACTATTCTGTCTTTCCACTGAAATTGATTTAGATAGTACGTTTCATATTTTTCTATAATAGCATTTCTAAACTCAGCATTATTACTTCTCTCACCATCATCTTCTAATTTAATTTCATGCGGATCAGGATAAAAAATAATATCATATTTACTATGAAACCTATTCCAATAACTCAAAGCCTGAGACCAAATTTGCAGACTAACTAATTTCTTTTCGTAAAAATATTCTGTAAAGACCAAACCATCTAATAAACACCTATCATGCACCGCTCCTCTATATCCAGGCCACATCTCATAATTGTATTTAAATAAATTTTCTAGTTCCTTATTTATGATTAACAATTGTGTTACATCATTTGCACCTTCTTCATTAATACCTACATTAAACTCTCTTTTAACTAGTCTAGTAACTTCATCTATATAAAAAAATTGATCCATAATGCCTCTAGTTTGCCTCATTTGCTTAAGCAATGTAGTCTTACCTGAACACTGCGGACCAGTAAAAGTAATGTTCATTCTTTACCTAATTTTATACCATATAACAACTTCTTCAAGAAAATAATTTCAGCTTTAAGTATTCTGTTTTCTTTTTTTAGCTTGCGCAATTCATTATGCTTATTTTTAAAAATATTTACTGCCGACATTATTTACACCATTTCTTACGCTTGACAATTTCTGCAATAATACAATAAACAGACGTGTCACTAAATGCGTCAAATATAGGTTCGTTTGCGGATTCAAAGGTTTTTTTACGCAAAACTAAATTAATTAATCTTTGAATTTTATCATTTAGTCGTACTACAATAGCAGAGATAGAAGCAGTAATATCTTCCTTTTTATGTAAATCAGATCCTAATGAAATGTTATGTGGCCCGTAATCAAACTGCTTCTTGCAAAACACCTCATATTGTTCTTGCTGAATCTTTTTAAACTCCTCGCAGGTTTCTGGATATGTACTTTCAACAACCTTTACAACTTCATCGCTATTAACCGGGCTCATAATTTTACCCCGTATTTTACGTTAAATAAGTTTAACGACTTGAGATTATAGCCACCTGCGTAGCTGATAGCACTCTGCAAATCCTGAGCTATTTCTAATAATTTCTCTCTATAGGTAAAAGAATCAGTTTCCATAAGCTTCATTGTACCCTCTATATTCTTTTTATCAAGTTTGTTATGAATACTCGCTGAACCATAATATTGCTTAAACCTCCTACCATTAGAGTCTTTAACAACTGGAGCAGGGCTATCAGAACAAGCTGCAAATATTGAACCGCACATAACCATGCTTGCTCCAGCCACTAGCGCTTTTGCTATATCTCCATTGCACCGGATCCCACCATCCGCAATAACTGGTATGTCTGCGGCACATTCCATTACACAGCTAAACATTGGATACGTAAACCCAGTCTTGTCTTTAGTTGTACAAGCATATCCACCACCTATACCGACCTTAACTGCATCTGCGCCTGCATCACGAAGATATTCTACACCTCTAAGTGTCGCAACATTACCAGCAATAACCTTTACATTTGGAATAGTGTTTTTAATATGTTTAATTTGGTCTGATACTTTGGTATGGTGACCATGTGCCACATCTATGGTAATATAATCAACTCGCATTAAGCTATTTGCCAATGCATCAATTAAATTTTTATCTTTTTGTTGTATACCCACACTGATTGAAACTGTATTAAAATTCTGTCCATTTGCATATCTAACAAAATTTAAAATATCTTCATCAAACCTGTGCATTATATAGAAGTAATTGTTTTTATCTAACATTTCACATGTATCTTGATCAACACAACATTTCATATTAGCTGGTATAATGGGCAATCTAAAAACTTTGCCGAGAAAATTTATATCTGTATCTATTTCTGCTCTCGATTTAACAGAATTATGATTAGGTTTGAGAAACACATTCTCGTAGTGTAGAGAAATATCCATTTTATTCTTCTAACATTTTATATGCAGCAAAAAAGCTTTTCCACAAATCAAATGCCACGCTATGCAATTTATCGTATACACCTGGTAAATCTAACCCCTCTATGCATGTGCCCTGACTCATTAGTATTTCACCTTCGTCCACATCTGGTACTACTCTATGAATAACGCACCCGGCAAGTCTATACCCCTCTGCAAATGCTTTTTCCTGTGGATTAAACCCTTTCAGTTCAGGATATTTGTCTATTAAACCTGGATGTAAATTGTATATTTCATACTTTTCACAGATTTCTTTTGGAATGATTCTCAAATAACCATGCAGTGTAATGACTGGGTTATTAAAAAGCCCTAACACATCGTTGTATTCTTTTACTGTAGGAGTCTTGGGTAGCTGGCACCACAGGTTAGGTAAATTAAGTTTATGTTGTCTAAACTCTGTAGTTTTGATTAAGCATTCATTTGTTGTGGTATGATCTTGCTTGTTGGTTACAATGCAATCTGGATATATGCCTAGTGCATTAGAAAGATTGTGAATCTCTGTTCCAGTTTGACTAAAAAAAGCAATCCAGGGTCTCATCTACGAATGATTTTTTTAAACATACTAGTATTGTATTTTACTAGTTCGAGTTGATCTTGAGTGAATTGATGTGTTATTAAATCAGCTAGCTTAGTTGATGGCTTGGTTTGCAGCCCGTAATCAGCATCATATTTTAATCCATGAATTGCAGCAACAATTGGATTACTAGTATCACAAGAAACAATGTTGTGAATGTTGTTATCGATATAATATCTAAACTCCTTTGCTAGCGAGCACCCAAGCAAATGATGGGGTTTGTTCCAATCCCATACACCATTATTTATTAAATCTGTAATAAACCGCTGGCGCCCTGAGCAAAAGCGCTCCAATGGTGTTTTGCCCTCACCAATAATATGGTAGTAACTAAAATCAAAGCTAATAGCAATCATATCTGCCTCATAGCTTAGAAACTTATAACATGTTTTTAAATCCTGCCAGGTCTTACCTTGAACAGCTCCTATAGATCTAGTAGTAAATTCATTTTTAATAGATTTTATATTTTCCCTAAAACCCTTAAAGCTTACCATTGTTGCTTGTGAATCTTCTAATACATCTGGTACAATAAACATATTAGGCTGTAAGGAAATTATCGAATCATAAAATTTTTCTGGATCAAACGCCTTTCCAAGCTCAAAAATGGAATTATCTAGTAAAACCTCTCTATTATATAAAGATCTGGCAAACTTATAATATGTATAATAATCTAACTGTTCTGGTGAACCGGCATTTTGATACAATAAATGTACCAGGCAGTAATCAAAATCATTAAAATTTTTTGACTCTTCAAGTAGAGAGATGGGAATTTCGTGAGATACTTTCATTATCATAAAATATTATAAAAGATGTAACATTAAAATCAAATAGGCCAAAACATACTCTAAACTCTTTGTTGACCGATTCTTTTAATAACTAATATTTCCGCTTTTTATGAAATCTACGTTTACTAAAAATGTATTCACACCATAATAATACATGTAAAAACAGTATTATCAATTTAAATAATATGTGTATTACAATATTTCCGAATTAACAAATTTGGCAGCGAACCTTCAGGCTAAAACCGCTGCCAGCAGCGCTCCTTTATTAAATTCAATGTTAAATATACCAAGTTTTGATGGCTTTAGCGAAGCATCTTCCAGCTTACTACCACAAAATATAATACAAGTTAAACCAGATGGTTTAGAGTTTTTACCAAACCCAACATTGGTAGATAATGCTTTGCGTGAAGGTATTGCAGGTATAAAATCTTCTATTGATCGTAATGCCACAGCGCTTTTTAATTCTGTAGCGGGCAAGACCGTTGTAAATCCTCAAGGTGTGGTAACGCAAATAGGGTTTGATAATACCATTAATACTCTAGCAACCATTTCCCAACAGTTTTCAAAAATAACATCTTCACAAGTAATAAATTTATTTAACATCAATACCAAGTCATATCAATATGGTACTATTAATAATGCAGTTGAATCCGCATTTCAACAAAACGCAAAGTTATCGCCTAAGGCAATTAGAGATTTAAATGATTCAACCTTTTTTGAAAATAAAATATTAAAAACTGTTTCTGATGCTCAGACTAATACTTATAATGCTTCTTATCAAATGACTGCTAATAGTGTTAATAGTCCTACATTTAGTAAATCATCTCAAAACAATTTACAACAAATAAGCTCTCCTCAATTCAGCGGATCAAATGAAGAAGGTTATGACGTATATGTTAGACGAACCGTATACTGGGCGTACGGTCCTGGAACCGATTATGATTCAGCAGCATTAAGAAGTTCAACCGGTAGACGATTAGAAGAAGGTATAAGCGTAGCTGTTGACCCTGCATTTATTCCGTATTTAAGCAGGGTTGTATTTCCTGATATTGGCACCCGTTATGCTACGGATACTGGAGGCGCTGTTAAGGCAAGAACGGCCAGCGGCGGAACTGCTCCCGTAATAGATGTATTCTTCTTTAACAAAAATGATGCGTTAATCTTTGCCAATAAAAATAAAGATTATATTACAGTAAAGGTATATCCTCCGAAATCGCCTTATAAATATGCAGCTAATAGCTCACCTAACTATGGAGTAGCATGAATATATTTACTGACGGTAAATTTTATGGTAATTACCTGGGTATAGTAGTTGCTAATAACGATCCACAAAAAAAAGGTCGGGTCAAGGTTTATATACCTAGTATATCACCGACTGTTTATAATAACTGGAATCAGACCTTAACAGATAAAAAATTTAAATTTCTAGGTAAAAATATAAATAGCGATTTAACCGAAATTGTAGAAGATTTAAAAGATATATTACCCTGGGCAGAATGTGCAGCCCCGGTTGTAGGAGAAGTTGCATCGGGAAGATATAATAGTTTTAATAGGTCAGGAACCATAAGCGATAGCAATGATTATTCATCATCAACCCCAGTAAAAGATTTTAAACCAACAGAATTCAGTCAAAATACAGATGGTACCGGTGAAAAACCTGCTAATATTTTTGAGAAATATAAATGTGCATTAAAAGATGCATTTGTTAGTCCCCCTACTACTGGTACTAACAAAGCTAACTTGTATGGTCAGAATTACAGACCTTCTTCTTATTCTAATAAAGCTAAGGGATCTTTTTCAATACCCCCTGTAGGTTCACATTTATGGACATTCTTTGTTGATGGTAATCCTATGTACCCGGTTTATTTTGCTACTAGTCACGGGGCTTCGGACTGGCAAGGTTTGTACGAGTTTAATGATTATCCAGGTTCCTATGAAAATAAAACCCCTAATACGGAATCACCCGACCATAATGTAGAAATATATAGAAACAAATATATTTTTAATCAAAAAGGTGGTACAATTGAGATAGTTAATACAGACAATAGAGAATCTATAAACATAACACATTATAGCGGTAGCTTTATAAGCCTTACAAATCCCACGTCTATATATCTATCGTCTGCTAACGAACAACATTTAATATTAGGAGATAAATTTGAAACTATTAGAGGAACAGATAATTTGTATACCGATGGTGATAGAGACACTACGGTCAGGGGTGATGTTTATAGAAAAATAGGTTCATTAGACGCTGGATCAACCCAGAGATGGAAAGATGTTGCACAAGTAATTGCAGATATAAAACAACGTTTTGAGACTCAGCGTGTGGCTGAGAAAACCCTCTTTAATAGCTTAGAACAAGGTTTTGCGGGTAATTATATTGAGTGTCCAGTTTGTAGGCAAAACAGAAAGTATAACACATTGAGAAATGTATCTTTCAGTTCTGTTGGAGTGCCTAGCGTGCTTGCGAGTGGTGGTGGGTATACTGCACGAGATGGTGTGGCTTTGTATGACACTGTTAGTCCTATAGGTATTTTTTCTCCTGGTAATGCTCAGAGTCTAGCGTTTCCTGCAACTACAGAATGTCCCAGCTGTGGAGGCACCGGGTATAGTAAGAGCTCTATGGGAGGTACTTTTGATGCAGATCCAGCAAAGCAGCAGTTACAAGCGCTTATTAATAGCAAGATAATAGAGTTTTCTAAGCATGAGGCCAGCTTAGGTTTAGGTGGGCATGAGGTTGTAGATGTTACAAAACATAAAATTGAAACTATAGGAACAGTTATGAATGATTTTGGAAGTATAAGAGTTGATACTATTGGTAAAATGTATAATTCTGAACTTTATATTGGAAGTTATGGTGTTTTTCAAAATCAAAAGCCGAGCCCGTTAATAGAATACGTTCATGTGGATGACTTACCTGGCGGTAATTACACCTTAAACGTATGTAATAGATATACAACTCAGGTAGGTGCTGGTGGTATTAGTATGAAAACATTTGGACCTATACAATTGGGTGGCACTATTGTTAATATAAGTGGAGAGCAGTTAAACTTAGCGAGCAGTAATGAAGTTAATATTGATGGGGGTAAGAGGTTAACGATAACATCAGATATTATGGTATTAAAACAACGGCAAAGTGGACAAATTTTGATAGATAGCTGTTTAGGAATAAACGGTAACTTAATTGTGGGCGGAGGTGCCCATATAGAAGGCGAGCTTTCATTACAACATGTGACAGCACCGGTAGAAATACAAGAAACACAAGATACTCTAGCTTACGGTCAGACTAATGATGCTAACTGGACCACAGGAAGCTATCCAGTTATTGGATATGTATCGCCCATAGCAAACGATTATGTTACTGATGGAGGTCAGAACTGGACAAGAGTGTATGCAAGAACAATTAATAAAGCGGGTACATCTTCACCAAATTGCCTATATACATATGCTCACTCTCATCATTTTAAAAACCTGCCGCTAACGCTAAAGGCAAATAATGAGGAGGTACGTCAAGCGGCTCAAAATAATAATACTACAACTAGAGCTGCCGCATCCCCGCAAAATGATTCTATGAAAGGTCCTTAAATCTAGATTGCCAAATCTGCTTGTATTTTATTATCCAATCTAGCAGAGCAAATTCAAAACCTACATCGCGATTAGCTTTTTGACTTTCAATCCATTTGTGTTTTAATATTTCATTTCTCATTGCTGCAAAAAACTCATAAGCCTTTGTAGCGGACAATAAAGGTGCTTGAGTTGAGCTCATTTTATGTATTTATTCAAATAGTCTCGAATTTCGAGCCCACCTCCCGCCCCTATTTGAATGCACCTTCAATATTACTTATATTTTTAAGGCTAATTTTATTGCTCAGGAGGATCTAAATAAAAATATTTAGCGGAAGTAGTAATTTTTGATTCAGACCCTGCTGATGTTTCAATATTAGCTAAATCGTCAGCAGTATTTTTATTTGTACGCTTTTTTTCCTCAGGTACATTTGTATAAGTCTTATGAAAAAGTTTAGTTTTTTTTTCTTCTTCAACTTCTGCCTCTACTTTGCGAGTACCTCTAATCATATACACTATAATTGTATCAACCATTTCTAATAAAAAAGCTAGTAAAAAGCATATTAGTGCAGTTGTTTCCCCTCTAAACAATGCTCCAAACGATAGCTCTATAACATCGTCTGTCTTAAAAGATATAAACTGTGGCTCTATACCCATTTTAGAGCTAATAGTAGAAATACTATTATTTACCTGTATAGTTGTTTTAGCTAAATCATTAAAATTATCTATATTATTAATCTGATATAAAATACCTTTAGTCTTTGCATCAGAGGAAACAAGTTTTTCTATTTCTTTAATCCCTTCATTTAATTGGTCTTCTTTTATTGCAAAAGTTTTATCTAATGCTTGCAGTTCGAGATCTTTTTGATCAGATAGTCTGCGACTTTCTAAATCATTTTTAGCTTTTACCCTTCTTACCTCTGCTTCTATTTCCCTTGTGCGAGGACCCTCACCAGGTTTTCCTGATGTCTGACTACTTCTAACACCCTCTTTTTCATCTATTACAGTTTGCTTTATGTTAAGAAGGTCATTATCTAATGATATTATGTCTTGATTAAATTTATTGTTTGTAGAAGTGGTTGCCTTTTCTTTTTCTTTTTGCAGATCTACTTTGTCTTCTTCTATCTTACTTCTTGCAGCTGTATTGAAATAGTTTACTTTTTCAACTAGCTCAAATTTAGTTGATATTAATGCTTGTCTTATGCTAGTTTCACTATAAAAACCTACAAAATCAAAAATCGCTGGCAATATACTTATTCCTAAACAAAGCAATGCATGTTTCAACTCAAACCTCTCATTACCAAATAAAACTATTTTTATACAATAGGGTAGACCTACTACTGAAAGACTTGCAAGTAAAACAAATAACTTATTCCAATCTGGTAATATTAATCCTAACGCATGATAAGCAAAAGCTGTCGCCACTAACATTACTATACCATAGACATAATTTAAAAGCTGGCTAGCTAGCTTATTTTTAGTTGAAAAACCAAATAATGTTGGATATAAATGATTGGAGATCAAACGTTTTGAATCTAGAATAGGAATCATTTGTATATTATTTATTAAAATTATAATTCGATATCTTCGAAAGATGTATCTTCAATACTAGTGTTCCTTGCCCCTATTTTATAAGCGCTTATTTCAGTTTCTTGAGGAGCAACCTGGACTTTGCTGCTATCCAAGTAGCTATCTAGCCATCCTGCTATTGGATTGTCTTTCTGGTTAAAAAGTTTCTTATAACCCAACGAACGTAGTCTACTATCACACAACCATTTTGCATAACCGCCAAGCACATCAGCGTTTAACCCAAGTAATGATCCTTTGCTAAACAAATATTGTGCCCATTCAATTTCGTTTTTAGCTGCCTGCTCATAATATGCATATATTTTATCCTCGCTTTTTTTTGCAATAGAGGTAAATCCTTCCTTATCCTCTTCTTTAAGTATTTTAAGTAGGTTTTGAGTGGTCGCAAAATGTAAAGCTTCGTCTCGCTGAATAAACTTAATAATCTTCGCGTTGCCTTCCATAATACCGCGATACCCAAAATAAAACGAACAAGCAAAGCTAACGTAAAATACTAAACCTTCCATGACATTAATAGATAAGATACAATCAAATATCTTCTGTTTTATATCTTTCTTATCATCATCTCCTAAAATTTTATCAAAATTGCTTCTTATTAATTCCGCCCGGGAAACTATCTCTTTGTCTTCCATTATACTATCAAAAAATGCTGAGGCATCAGGGTGTACGTTGTTGAGTAGATATGAATAACTATAGCTATGAATACCTTCAAATCGCTGCCAGGTATTCATACATATCTCTAGCTCAGGATTAGAAACATAATCTTTAAGTGAATGTATAGATCGGGATAGCATACTATCACCTAATGTTTGAAATTTTAAATTATTATCAAATACAAATCTTTGTTCACCTTTTAACTCTCTATAATCATTTCTATCTTTTTGTAAAGATATTTCATGGGGCCACCAGAAAAATTCTTCTTGCTTCTTAAACAATTCAAAAAATATAGGATATTTAAATTTATCATATCGTTGCAAATTTAAATCTTCACCAAAAAATAACAGCTGTTTGGTATGATCTATATTCTTGAGATTAAGGACACTTTTCATTGAGCAATTATATAATTAGAGCTTACAAGCTCCACTCGAGCAGTCAGCGTCTCGTTCCATTGATTGTTCCTTGTCCCCATCATCAGTATTGTTATAATACAAAGATATTAGACCCATACTATATGCGTACATTATCTCCTTCATAACCTTACTATCTGGTAAAACATGATTGTCATAATGACTGTAATTGTAATAAATGTTTGTTGATATTGCCATATCAATATATTTTTGAATTACAGCATTAATATTTATTAACCCGGTGTTGTCCTGCATTGAATAGGCGAGTTCATAATTCTTATCAAATTTACCTATACCAGGCACTAGGACTGGTAATTTGCCCATTTTAGACATTTTATACGTTATAAGTGAACGGACTGGTTCTATGCCATTGGTAGAACTCTGTATAACTGAGCTAGACTCACAAGGCATTACAGCAGATAGCGTGCTGTGTCTTAGCCCATGTTTTTTAATTTCTTCCTTCAATTCAGACCAAGGCAAACTTAATTTGCGCTTTACTATATCGTTGACCTTCTTTTTATATGTATCTATAGGCAAGATACCTTTGGCATATTTCGTTCTATCGAACTTCTCGCACTTGCCTTTTTCCTTTGCCAAAACAAGGCTTGACTTAAGAAGATAAAACTGAAAATGCTCCATCCATTCATCTACTAAAATAAGGGAATCTTTTGAAGTGTATTTACATTCGTTTTTAGCTAGAAACGCAGCAAGATTGGTTATGCCTATTCCTAGGCTCCTGCGTTTTTTTGCAAAATTAGAAGCTGCAGTATTAAAATAGTCTTGAATATCTATTATTTCATCTAAAAACCGTACAACCAAATCGCAAGTCTTTTCTAAGTCTTGCCAATTTTTAATTTCTAACATATTAATAGCGGAAAGAATACACATACCTATTTCTGCTTCTGAGTCGTGATAATCTTTGAGCGGTATATAAGGTTGAATAACTTCTGTACAAAGATTAGACATTGTTATTTTGTCTGCCCAAGAACTATGTTCGTTAGCTGTGTCTACATTCAAAACATATATTCTACCTGTTTCAACTCGTTCTTTAATAATAAGTGAAAATAACTTTCTAGCTGATACCTTCTTTTTAAGTTTAATTTTCTTATTTGATTCACAATCTTCGTATATCTTATCAAATGCTGGGGTGCCCCATGCTTCCCAAAGTTCCGGTACTTCGTGTGGGCTGAATAATGTTATAGATTCATTTTTAAGAACTCTATCATAAAACAACCTAGAAATTCCAACTGTATAATCTAATTTGCGAACTCTATTATCATCTGTACCGGCGTTATTTTTTAACACAACTACATCTTCTATTTCATAATGCCACCACATTAAGTTTACTGTAGCACTACCGCCTCGCATAGAATTTTGCTGCCACGCCTTCACAGAAGCTTCATAAATTTTTAAAAACGGTATTAAGCCTGTATGAACGACATGACCTCCATTTACAGAAGCGCCTAGCGCGCGTATTTTAGAAACATCTATACCTATGCCACATCTGGAAGCAGTTGCTAAAGATACAGCTGTACCTGAGGCTGTAATAGATTCTTTGGTATCATCTATACCAATCAAACAACAACTCGCGTATCCCCGTGCCGTAGTTCTGACTCCTGCCATAATGGGAGTAGGTAAATTAATCTTATGCTTGGATATTGCATCATAAAATCTTTTAATATATGTCATTCTTGTTTCGTGTGGATAATTTGCGAATGCATAAGTAGCAATTAGAATATATGCAAACTGCGGTGTTTCGTGTATAATATTTGTAACTCTATTTTTAATTAGATATTTGTCACAAAGCTGTTTGATACCCGCATAAGTAAACAAAAAGTCCCTATCGTGGTCAATCCACTCACCAATTTTATTTAGTTCATCTTCTGTATATTTCTTTAAAATTAGCTCATCATATATCTTGCGTCGAACACCTCCATATACCATATCGACCAACCTAGGTGGGTGCTTGCCGCCCCATACATCTTTTCTAAGTTGATAGTTTAGTAGCCGAGCCGCGACATATTGATAATTAGGTGTATCGACAGAAATTAAATTAGCAGCAGCCTCTATAATGCTTTGATGAATGTCTCTTGTTGAAACATTATCGGTTATGTTTAGCTTTGCATTAATCTCAATATCTGACAAACTAACCCCTGAAATGCCTTCAATAGCCCAACTTATAACTTTATTAATTTTTTCTATATTAAACTTTTCTGTTTTGCCGCATCGTTTTTTTACATAAAATTGTGTGCTCATACAAGAAAAAATATTTTATATTTATACTAAAGTTTTGCAGTAATTTTTTTTTTTAAAAAAAGTTTTTTTAGTTACTTTTTTTGTGATTAATTAGCGCAAACAAATAAATATTATTAATTTTTTGAAAATGAGGAATGATTTTTTTATTATTAAAGATGGATTCATCTATAGAAGGAAAAAATCTATTTAAATAGTTGGAATCAATAGGATAGAGCCCAGGAGAAAAATGTAGAAAACACGTAAGACACGATAATCCGTTAAGTGTTAATATTGAACTATACTCGCCTATATTGATAAAATTATTTTTTGTTAGAGCAGATATTAATTTATGATTTGGCGAAGCCTCGCTAAGTATGCCGTAAAGATTATATTTGCTATTATTTGTAGTAAATGAAAATCTTTTAGGATTGAATTTACTATGAATAGACAGCCGCTCTTCGTCATATCTATTTTTAACAATATAACCTGCAAAAAAATAATGCGAAAAGTCTTCGGGGAGCAGGGAATATTCTAGCGATGGTTCTTGTTCTGCAAGTTCGTAATCTAATGCAATCTCCATATACAGATAGTAACTGTAGATAGTTAGAATTCAAGAGGAAAAAAACTAATTATCCGCGAAACGTAGATGTAAGTAAGAAAGATGGAAGTTTAAAGACTTTACCAAAATTTGTATTACCTTGTCGAATGACTACGGTGACCCGATCACCAGTTACAATTGGGCCTGACACAAGGGTACCACTAAGTCTTAGTGTATTAAATTGATTACCTGTTTTTGCATCAATACACCTTAAGGTTGTTCCATCACTTGTTACTGTAAATACCCTACTCTCCATATAACATATTTATAAAATCCTTGACATCAGAATCTGTGGATTGGTGAGTAAAAGATGTTAATTCTGAAAACATTGTATTACGCTTTACACCATATTCATTGGTGGTAATAGCTAATATTACATCACTAGGTACAGCCGGTAACTGTTCAGTAGTTTCAAATTGTTGTCTAATTTGCTCTACAGTAACCCCCTTTAAAAGTAGATCTTTAGCTTCTTTACAGATATATGTTCTATGTAATTCCTCTTCAGAGCCCGCTTTTTCTAGCTTTTTTTTATAATAATCAGGTGCCGCTGTTAGCGTCTTACCTGTAACAATACACTTGAGCTTTCTAGACTTCAAGAAACCTCTTTACTACCACACAAGCAATGTACATGATATGGGCATGGCTTGCAGCGGCCTTCACGGCTATGTTCATTATCATAATATATGTCCGGTCTTATACATGTGCCTCCATAAGGTACTTGACATCTATTTGGACCGCCTGTCATTTCCTCAACCCATGTCCGAGTACATGTTTTTATTTTTTCCTGTAAACTATACCAGTCTTTTTCATTTTTTTCGGTTTGTTCGCGTTGTAGTTTTGCTTCTTCTGGACTAACAAATTTTTTTCTTTTTTTAGCAGTCTTTAATAATTTTAATTTATATAGTACCTCGAAGTCTACCTGTTTTATTGACTTGCTATTGAGTTTATCCCTGACTTGCTGTACTGATAGACCAGACTTAAGTAATTTTGCTGCAGACCGAGAGACGTAATATCTTTGCAAATTCTCAATAGTACCGAATTTAGCTAATTTATTCTTTAAAACAGTGCTATTGAAATACTTCTCTTCTTCAGTTATTATACAGGTAATTGTCGTGCCTTTCATTACACCTATTATAATTACCTTTGTAAATAAATCAATTATACTAAATATATAATATTATGCCAGACCCTATTACACGAATTGTTTTTAGAAGAGGCTTAGAGTCAGAGCGCTCAGGCCTTATTTTATTGCAAGGTGAGCCAGGCTATACTACAGATTCAAAAAGACTATATGTGGGTGACGGATCTACGGCTGGCGGGGTCCCTGTAGGTATAAAAAATCTTGGTATTACAGCATTTGGCCCGGTAGCTTCAAATTTATCAGTATCACAACTCGCCTTTGCACCAGTCATTGGTGATATTGTATATGATACTACATCTAGTTTTATATATGCATTAACCGCCAGCGACTCTACTCTTGTATCTAGCTATACAAAATATGGCGCCGCAGCATTGCCAGATGAAACAACTATAACAAATAGTGGTGGCAATTTAGCTGTAAAAACAAATTCACTAGACGCGACTTACCTTCAAAGTGTTGCTATAGGAAGGGGATTAGAGCGTATCTCTAGTAATCAAACAATACGTATAGCTGATCCAGGTCCTGAACTAACATTTAGTGGAGATACTCTTTACATTACACCAGCAGGTGTAGCAAACGAAAAATTAGCAGTAATGCAGCCGAATACAGTTAAAGCCCGACTTGCCACTGCAGGGTTACCGCAAGATGTTCCTTTTACTGATTTTGCAGCGGCAATCAAAACTTCTCTTGCAAGTGCTCTTGATATTGCTGGTATACCTACGGGGACAGTTTTAGATTTTGCCGGTACATCAGCCCCTGTGGGTTATTTGCTTTGTGATGGATCTGCGGTGAGTAGATCAACCTATGCAACCTTGTTTACTGCAATTGGTACAACCTGGGGTGTTGGTGACGGTTCCACTACTTTCAATGTACCTGATTTAAGAAGACGAACATCTGTCGGCGCTGGAGGTAGTGCTACATCTACATTGGGAAATACTGTAGGAAATATCGGCGGAGCAGAGGCACATCTATTAACTGCAAACGAAAGTGGGTTAAGAGCGCACGCACACCAGCAGTCATATGGGGGATGTTTTAAATCTGCGGGAGGCTGCGAATCGAGTAATAGAAGCGCCCAAGGCGGTGGCACAACACCAAGCGGTCTTACAACCCAAAACAATGCTGCATCTAATGCACTAGTAGCACATAATAATTTACAACCGTCAGCAGTTGTGACTAAGATTATAAAATATTAATGAAATTTAATAGTTTGGTTGCTAAATTACTAGAAGATTTTAATGTCTACCCTCAAACAAGAAATATTCAAGGCAGGCCTGCCCCATCCCCAGGTCCAAATATAAATTTTAGAGGACCGCTACCATCAGGTTTCAAGGGCGCAGGCCCCCAGGGTATAGCACCCGGTCAGCAGGATCAGGTAGTGATAAAGATGGTCACCAAGAAAAAAAAGAGAAAGCGTTAACGAATATTTTTTAAGAACGTGTGTCTGCCTATAGTATTAGTGACGACTGCTTGAGGGTTTTTCCCGCCAACCTGAGGGTGTGACCATTTTGGTTGTACTTTGCTCGGCCCGCTTGATACATGATAGTGGGTTGCACCATCTGTAATATCTGGTAGTTTTTTTGATAACCCCGCCAAAGCTAGTTCTAAAGCTTTAGGCCAATTAGGGTGTTGTTTTGCCTTATCTACAATTGACGCCATGCTCTCCTGCCCTGATGTGTACTTATTAAAAAAGCTAAATTGTTTTGGTTTCAATACAACTTGTACTGTTCCTTTGACAAAATCAGACGATGTTTGAGCTCTGTTGGAAATTACATTCATAACAGCGTGCATTCCCTTTTCACCCTCCCCGCCGGCTTCTCCTATTAATGCTGCTGCTATTATATCCATATTTCTTATAGCTTGCTTAGGAGCAGACTGAACAATGCCTGGGGGCTGAGGAGGCACATCTGCTGCCTCTAATAATTGTTTTACTAGTAAATTGAACCGCATGTATTATTTAATTTAATACAGCTACTTTTACTATTTTTGGATATCTATTAGCAAATAATATAGCATCCCTTTTATGTTCAAAGAAGACATCTATTACAGGTAGTTTGCCCCGAGATGCGCGCTTTTCTTTAACAGCGGTACCGGTGTCAACCGCTTTAACTAATCCAATGTTTGGTATAATAACTTCTTTAGTATAAGGAATAATACGAGGATCAACCGCAATTGATTCACCCTGTTTTAATGTATAGCCGGTTGAGCTTTTCTTTTTAGCACTATAACGATCTGTGCCGCTACCGCGAGCCCAATATACAGTTAAGCGCACAGTCAATACATTAAAATCTCCTCTATCAGTTTTTGGAATAAAAACACCATCATACTTTACACCATTTTGCTTGACTTCAATTTGTTTAGCAACTTTCTTTTCTTCTGCTGGGTTCATAGATTTTAATTCTGCCCTAACATCTTTAATATTTTTTTGTCTTTCTGGATAATCAGTGAAACAAAAAGATGCTGTCGACAGCATTAGAATTATGATCAGTGTGCTTAGCTTATGTATTTTATTTGTTGTTTTCATAAAATGAAATATATGACGGCTATAGGCCGGAGAAAACTATGTCTCTATATTAGTTTATTATTTAGTCTCTTCCCACGGAAAAACAACCCACCTGTTGTCCGAAAGCTGAGTGCCAAAATAATTTGGTTTGTAGACTTCATTTGTTCTATATACAAGAGTAATAGAAACCATCTTTAAAGGCAACAAATAATTTTCCATAAATTTTAAGGTACCGCCTGAATCACATATATCATCTATAACATATACAACATCTTTATCGCTTAGAATCTTTTTATCTGGATACTGAAACATAACTTCTGTGCTTTTATTAGTTTCATTGTAACTTTTTATTCCGCAAGTATAAAAAGTGTTAATATTTTTTAAATGTGAAAAGATTACTGCTGGTACCAACCCTCCACGAGACAACCCTACAATAGCAGCATTATTACTATAATTACTTGTTTCATTAACAATGCAGTTTAAGGAGTTATAAATATCGCTCCACGACAAGAAAAGCTTTTCCATTCTTAATTTTAAAGTATTTTATTAAATATCAAGACTTCTTTTTTGTAACATTATCTGGCACCACCAGCCACTCATTTAAATGTTTGCTAAGAGTGATAGCCGTTTGTAGTAAGTCTTGAGCTTCTTTACCCTTTTTCTTTTTACTCTGTTCGTATACATCCAGGACAAAATCAGCAGTTATCTTAGTTTTTGTCTTACCAGTTGTCATTGTAGTAATTACGCATAATTCTACAAATTCAACGTTCGGTTTGATCTGGTGAATTACTAGCCCTTATATGCTTTACTGTATCCACAAATTTTGCAAGCAGATTATTAAATTCAGGAGAACCATATAATTGATGATGTATTCTTTCAATGCCAGAATGATCATCAGTGTTTGCAGCATTATGCAAATCTTCTAGTATTTCACATACTTTTTCTTTCATTTCTTTTAATGACATTGGACCATAGTTTGCAACATGTATTTTAAATTTTTCTTCCCCCTCGTTAGGTGCATATTGGTAGCTTATAGGAAATGCCCCCGTGTTGTTGACATTAATATTTTCTGTAATCCAATTATCTATTTTGGGCTGCCAGTAATTTGCCATATTATATTTATGCTTTTCTGGCAAATGCGCATGATCTGCATATAGTGTTTACCTTGTGATCATTAAAGCCATTAAGAATTTTATTATATTCTTTGCTTCTAAACAATGATTCGTAGTTATCTTTATAGAGATTGCCCAATACATGATTTTTTTCTACATCCATACAACATAGGACCACATCACCATCTGGTAATAAATGCTGTATTTTATCGTGATGCTCAGAGCAATAAATCTTACCTTTTAGTTTCTTATTAGGCTTGGCTTTATACTTCATAGGTGCATTTATCCTGGTAAAGGGCTCACTCCTGTGAGCATAGTCTAATAAATCATACTTTTGTAGAAGTGTCTGTATTTTTAAATCTATATTTTTTGATAAAATAGAGATTCTATCCTTTTTTATGCCGCTACAATTTTTATTAATTTGAGAAAAATACTTTTCTATATTACTGTAATAATAATCGCTATTATTCTTATATGACATTTGATCATCTCGTATGTGGAGAGATCTAACTAACCATAGATTTGAATCTAAAAATAAATCTACATGTTCTGGGTATTTGTCTGGTAGAGTAGTAAAGCAAACCACCTCGTACCCTTCATTAATTGTATGTAATAAGATTTCCTTAAAATCTTTATGTAACAAAGGCTCGCTCATACCAATAAAAGCTATTCCAACAAACTTTGGTATTTTAGAGAGTATGAGTTTATAATCTGATACTGTTAAAGACTTTGCTGAGCTTTTTTTAAGTAGGCTTAAATGGGGACAGTAATTACAGTTTACACTACATCCAACATAGAGACTAATTTCTACAGTGTAGGTAGGAAGCTTTAGTTGCATCTATCAATTATTGCTTTGTATATATAAGCAAGGCCGGGGTAGGTAAACCACACCAAAGGAATAAAGGTTAAAGGCGTATTAAAGTAAAAATGACTAGCGATACCGATTAATAAAGATAACCAGAATGAAAGGCAGATATAACACCCCAATAATTTTCCTAAAAATGGAGACTTAATAAGTAGCGCGGTCTCAAATTGATCATTAGAAAATATATTTCTATCAAAAAATATTTGACCTAAAGAAGTCCGTAGCGGGCTATAAAACCATATCAATAAAGATGTTGTCAGAATACCTAAACCAATTATATACTGTACTATCATATCATATATAGTAAATAAGACGTGATTATACAAGAGCTACTTAGTAGTCAAAAGCATCTAACCAAAACTCAGTTCTTGCAAAATAGAAAAGACAAATTTGGCACGCTTTGCCAAGCACCATTTACTACTATGAATTTTAATCAGGGAGGACGAATAACTGTATGTTGTGCAAACAGGGACTATGCGGTTGGCTTTTATCCGCAAAGAAGTTTGATGGAAATTTGGAATGGAGAAGAGTTAAAGAAGCTAAGAGAGGAAATGGATAGTTTTAGCTTCAAGCTAGGGTGTCAGCAGTGCGAATTAATGCTTGATTCAGCCAACTACAAAACATTAAAAATAAAACATTATGATACAGAAGACTCAGCGTTATCTGAGAGGTATGATGATAGTTTTAGAAAATTGAAATACCCATATAGATTGGACTTTGAGCTCAGTAATAAGTGCAATTTAGAATGTATAATGTGTAATGGTGTTTATTCCTCTTCTATTAGAAAAAATAGAGAAAAACGAGAACCTTTACTTGAAGTTTACGAAACTGAAGAGTTTTTTGAAGAATTAAAGCCTTTTCTTTTAAACGCAAAACGAATTAATTTTTTTGGAGGTGAGCCGTTTTTAATAGGGGCATATTACAAGATATTTGATTTTCTTTTAGAGCAAAAATCTCAAACACTTTGCTATATACAAACAAACGGTACTATATATAATGATAAAATTAAACGTTATCTGGAAAATCTTAATATAAACTTAAGCGTTTCACTTGATGCAGCTACAAAAGAGGTATATGAACGAATAAGAAAAAATGCACAATATGATAGAGTAATTTCAAATATAGAAAAATTTAAAGAAGCATTAGATAAAAATAATAAACAGTTTTTTTTATCTCCAGTGGTATGTACTGAAAACCTTTTTGACTTAAAGAATATCTTAGATTTAGCAAATAAATATCGGGCAAAGCTTTATTTTCATCATTTAGAATTTCCTCTGATGTTAAACTTGAGATACACCGACAAGCTTTCGCTGCAGCAAGCGCTTGACCATTATTACTCTATTGATGCTCAGGAATATTCTGATGGTAATTCTGGTTATAACTTTAATGCATTTCTAGATGCATTAAAATATATAAAATATTGTGTAGTAAATCATGAAACAAATAATCCTAGTGCAATATACTTAGTAGATTATCTGCGGGTAAATTTTACTGAAAGATATAATTTAGCTCAAAAAATTATCCAAGAGTATAATTTAGACGAAAAAAAGGTGCACAAGCTTTATACTATAAACGAAAAATATTGTATAGAGCTGTTTAGAGATGAGCCAATGGATACTTTTGTACGAACTATTACCGGGATGGCAGTTGATGACGCCCATCTTTTGCGCTAATAAACCATTCAATAGTATTTTTTATACCTTTTTCCCAGCTATAAACCGGGCTCCATTTTAATAGCTTTTTTGCTTTATCTGTAGAAAACCTCTCATAAAACGTTTGGTTTTTTCGTTGATCTATATTAATAATTTTTGACTTACTATTTAGCTTTTTAATTATATCTTTAGCCATTTTTTTTGCTGTAATTTGTTCGGATGCAGATAGATTTATTATATTATTTTTAGCTTTATTAAATCGTTGAACAGCTTTAACGACACCCGAAGCAATGTCATATACATGAGTTTGGGTGCGTGTTTGTTTTCCGTTTCCATGTATCTTTAATGGAAGATTTTTTTTAGCGGCAGTAATGAATTTATGAACACCTAATGCAGGTCTTATACCTGGCCCATATGTAGTTGCAAAACGTAAAATAATATATTCAAGCCCAAACGTTTTTGCATACCCTAATATTATATTTTCACCGGCTAGCTTTGAATAAGCATACAGGTCAGATGGATTTAGCGCTGAATTCTCTTTGCCTATTGTTTCAATATTACCGTAAGTGCATACTGTGGATCCATATATTAGAGGCTTTTTATACTTTGCACAAAGATAGGCTATATTATGAGTCCCTACAACATTTATCATTACACCGCTTTGTGCTCCTAATAAATTTTCCATTTCCATAAAATTAGCCTGAGCGGCAATATGAATTACCATATCAGTATTTTTAATATATCGCTCAAGTTGATTTATGCATAAAAGATTGTTTCTATCGCTAATATCAAAATTAACAGGTCTATATTTTACCCATTCTAAATGCTTAATAATTTCTTTACCTATAAACCCACTCCCCCCTGTCACAAGTATGCTACTCATTGATATGCCACCGGGCCACCATAAACGCTTCTGCATAATTGCTATTACATTCAGACCCTCTTAACGCTGCTAGTGTTTTTATTAATTGTATTGACCGGGGATGGGGAGGCTGTCTAAGCTCACCAGGATAGAATAAAAGAGCTTCAACTTTTTTATTAATATCATCTTCGGATAAAATATTGTAATAGGTGGGAGTAAACTTTTTTGTAATTCCAAAAGTTTGATCAGATGAAGATAGTGTTTCACCACATAAAATGCGAGGAATAACAAAAGGCCCTGTTGCTCTTAAAGCAACATTAATTGCAGAAAAGACTCCCCGATGATCTTGATGATTATCGTAAGGAGAAACAGTATACAAAATATCAAAAAACGGCTCATTTAATAAAAAACTTTCTATTGCACCTGCCACATACTTTATATCCGAGCTAAGAAGAGATTCTGAAATATCTAAATGTTGTAGTTTGTCTACATTAAGAAAACGCGCAACCTCTTTACTATTCTCTAGTTGTTGAGCATTACGAGGGTCCTTATCTCCTTTGAGAATGCATATTGTTAGTGTATCGCCTTGCCTTTTATGTTTGATCAATGAACCGCCTGCAGACAAAATTTCATCATCACCGTGCGGTACTAAACACAGGACATTCATAGCTTTATTATATATACTATTTAATTAAACTCAATTAACTGCAGGGTCTTTAATATTATCAAGCAACTGAGTAATAAAATAAGCCCTAAACTGAACTAATTCACAACCATTGCACAGGCTAATTTTTTTTAGAAATTCTTCTCTTGCAACATAATCTTCTCTTAATTTTTTACCGTTTTTGAATATTTTAGGTACAGGTTTTTCCAAATTAAAAAATTGTTTAATCTCTGCTTCGTAAATTTTTGCCCCGTAAATTTTTGGATCAATATCTGACATAAGGATATTTATATTTAGTTATTAAAAAATAAACTAGACTCTTTTTCTAATTGTTTGTATCTTAAAAATAATTTTGACAATAAAAACAATCCTGTATTACTTAACACATATTCATTATAACTTTCCTGCAGTTTATTATTCCAGGGCTTGAGTTCACCAACAAAATGAAATATAAGACCTTCGGCCAATAGCTCAGACGACAATACATCTGTTGTGACATTATATTTTTGCGGCAAAAAAGTTGTCTTGTTTTTAAAAAAATGATTTAGAACAACTTGATTACCAGATAAATTATTTGACTCTTCGCAAAACTTAATTAATTTCCTTTTAAATGATTTAGAAATATATTTCTTTCTTACTAAAAAAATACCGGCGTTAAACCCGTTGCCTCTTGCATAGTAAATAGCGATTCTCGGATTTAACGGGCATGCACAAAAATTACCCTGTTGACTAAAGAATGAAGTTATATCGCCATTAATTAAAGTATCGCAATCTATATACAGTATCTCATCAAACTTTAAATCAAACAGTTCAAATCTATATCCAGGATTAAATTGCCACTTTCTGTATGCACCATCAAATATACAATTGTTATAGAGGCCTCTATTTATTGGTTTAAAATCTACAGATAATTTTAATTTACTAAAAATAGTACTTAGTTCCGGTAATAGACAGTCTTCGTAATAAAAAATAACTAATTTAATGTTTTTTAAACTATTATACTTGTATAACGAATACAAAGATACTTTAAATGCAGTTAAAAACTCTTTGTTTAAAATATAAACAATTGCTTTAGACACGAAAGCCTTTCTTTTCATTTTCTTTATACGGAAAATTATTTTGTATTAGGTAATCCCTAAGAGGTGCTTTATAAAAAGCATTTTTTAATTCTGGTAATAGCCACAAAAATTCTTGAACGAGGTGTTTGTCCAAAAACGGATACCGGGCTTCAATTCCTAGACAACCGATAATATATTCATCTTTCGTAAGATATTTTCGCATTGTCCCGTTAAAGACGTTTTTCCATGGAAAGATAGAATTAAGATCGTTAGGAAATTTTCCTTGAAAGCAGGACGCTTTGTCTTGATCATAATTACCTTTTACATAGTAATCGCCTATAATCTCGTCACACCCAGTACCAGAAAAGAATATCTTACAACCACTATTTTTTGCGCGAATTCCAATATGCATCAAGGGTATAGATGATCTATCTTCCAAATACCCATATTCTGTATTCGTATCTAGCTCACAATACTTTTGAAAGTGTGACAATACATAAAGGTTGTTTTTTTCATTATAATCAATCATTTCAACATTGTTTAATATATTACATCTTTCCTGAATAATATTATAATTTTCATTGTTTACAATGCTATATGCGTTAAAAGGCTTTTTAATATTGTTTAATTCACAAGCAATACAGCCGCTATCATAGCCGCTGCTTAACCCTATAAATATTTTTTTATCTGTTTTAGATCTATTTAATATAGATAGCTTAAAAGCGGCAATCCAGTCTTCATAAGTTTGCTTATGTTGCCTTAAATCAAACGTAATATTTGTATAATTTCTTATCTTGTTTTTATTAATATCATAAACCATTACTGTATTTGGCTTATGAGGCTCAACATTAGATATACCACACTCCAACAATGCGCTTTTATATGTAGAAACGTGAAACCCATTATCTATAGAAACCCATAATGGTTTTGTTTTAAACGGGTCTGTTGCAGAGAGTATTTTCTGCCTTTTATTGTCAACTAACAGTATAGCGTATTCACCATCCAAATATTGTGCAAATTTTATTCCATATTTCCTATAAAGATTAAGAATATAGAGGGCTTCATTATCTTCGGTATAATTATATATTTCGCCATTAAAAATTATATCTATGTCATGTTCAGAGAAAGGCTGTAAGCAGTTGCCAGCAATATCTAATCTATTGTGTAAAAATGTACCCACCCCGGTTTGATAAGTATTAAAATTATCTGGCCCTCTATATTGCAGTAATTTATTAGCATTAGATATACTTTCTGCAGAAAGCTGCTTTGTAGTGAATAGAATGCTACACATAAAATTGAAACTCCTTAATAAATTTGTTAAGTTTGTTTGTTGTTATCCCTCGCTTCTTACAAAAAGCATCTAGTATGCAGTTAATCATTAATTTTTCTTGCTGATCAAGCGTTTCGTTCTTTTTTATTTTAGAAATAATTTTGCTGTCTACAGGAATATTAAGATATTTTCTAATAAAATCACAAGATAATCGCACGTTAATGTCGTTGCTATGCTTATACTTTTCCGTCATGCAAGTTTTTGATTTGTAGCATTCACACAATATATCGGTGGATTGTATACCGCTTATACTGTCTGGATTGTATATTACACTTCTTAACCATAGATCGTAGTCTTCTGAGTGTAATAGCGTGTTATATTGACCTAATAGATTAATATATTTTCTATCATACCCAACATTATGATCCACAGTATTAAAAAACATTAATCGCCATACTAATAAATCTAGATCAGTTAACCGGGTAGTATTTTCTACTCGCCCATCATGATAATTAAACTTATAGCTCCCATAAACTATCTTATGCTTATTTTTGCTAAGCTCATCAACATAATATTGTATATAATTTGGATGGTATATGTCATCTCCATCAGCACGACAAATAATATTTTCTTTAATTATGTCGAGCCCGTAATTTAAAGCCGCGCTACATTTTTGTATAGCATTATAGTTAAAAACTTTTATTCTAAAATCAGGGATACCCTTAACTATATCAATTGTTTTATCACTACAATTGTTATTAATCACATATAGTATGAAATCGGAATATGATTGAAGAAGCAAGCTTTGAACTGTTTGATTTATAGTATCCTCACAATTAAATACAGGCAATAATATAGCTACACTCATGAATATATACTTTTTGGCTCACAAATTGGGTAATAACTATTTAGAATGCAAAGATGAATATTCAAATCTTTGTAACGGTAACTTTCACCATATAGTTTATAATTATTGGATTCTAAAAAATAATTTAAAAAATAAACAATATAATTTATTTTTAGTTACAGACGTTCCAAAAAATATACAAAAAAATGATGTTGTAATATTTCATTATGATACTAAAGATAAAATTAAAATTGGTAAATATAAAACTGTACAGGTTATAGGTGATTTTCCGGAAGTTCAGGGTGTTGATTTTATAGTCACTCATAACAAGCAGATGATTAATAAGCGCACGTTTTTCATACATTTTCCTCTTCCTGTTAATATTATTAAATTTAACCCTAAGTTTCCCCCCGTAAATTTTACTGGTGTAGGCGCAGCGCACAGTTTTGACAAAGAGTTATCTGGTAAGAGATTTATCCAGAATTGTGCCTACTATGGAATAAATTTTAAGATAATAAACAACAAAAATTATTGCGATATACCTACGGATGTGTTTGTATTTTTGAGAGACAAAAAATTACCATTATATAAGAAAGACAACGGTGAATTTCTTCATCCTTCATCCATATGGTCTCCTATTACTGGCAAAACGCACCGTCACGCAAATAGGCTATATCAAGCTTGGTATATGGGTATACCGAGTATTCTTAATAGAGAAACCACCATATCAGGAGTAGTTAAATCGAAATATGATACAATTTTTGCCGAAACACCAAAAGAGCTTTTTGCAAAAATGATGTTCTTAAAAAAAGATAAGAAAACTTTTTTGAGAATGATTGGTAGGTGCAAAAAGCGCGCAAATGAAAATTGCCACAAAATTATTGTACAGCAGTACCATGAAATGTTTAAACAAATATGCAAGTAAACAGTCATAATGAGTGGGGTAAGCTGAAGGAGGTAATTGTAGGAAATGGATTTCCCGCAGAATTACCACACAATGATATAACGTTCAAATTGTTTTTTCATGATAATATATACGATACTCGTAATTCATATTATGCCGACAGATGGGTTTTAAATTCTAAAATAATTGAAGAGCATACTGAAGATTTAAATTCATTTGTATCTTTACTTGAAAATAATGGTGTTAAGGTATTAAGACCAAAAGTACCTGCATGTTTAAAGGCTACAAAAACATTGTGCTGGTCTAGTACCAACTACCCAGCTCTTAATGTACGTGATTTGACCATGGTAATAGGAGACAAAATAATAGAAACCCCAGTGGCTGCAAGATGGCGACAATTTGAAAACGATTATTTAAAGCATTTGTTTTTAGAATATTTCAAGCATGGTGCATCATGGATATGTGCACCTAGACCTCTAGTAACAGACAATTCTTATGATATGTCCAGAGTCTATAAATCTTTAGATGCTAAGAAATATTATGAGTCGTTAAAATCAAAATATAGTCAAGAGTTAGATTGTGGGGTTGAAATCATGTTTGATGCAGCAAACTGTTTGCGGTTAGGTAATACCATATTAATGAATGCATCAACAGAACATGAGAGACTTGGTGCTAAATGGTTACAACAAATCTTAGGTAAAGACTACAGAGTGTGGGTAGTTGATATTGCTGATCATCATATTGATTCCGTTTTTTTACCTCTTCGCCCTGGGCTTGCGCTAATAACATTAGATATTGTTAATAAATTACCTAAGCCTTTGCAACAATGGGAGTTTATTCACGTGCCAACTGAATTATCCCCTACTACATCAACAGGCTACATACCGCTAGCTTCTGAAAAAATATATTGCAATATACTTTCACTATCACCAGAAACAATTATTTGTATGCCTGAATATTATGATATCTTGAGCTCTAAGCTTAGAAAATACAATATAGAAGCAATACCTAATAAAATAAGATACAGTAGACTATTTGGAGGGGGTCATCATTGTCTAACTTTGGACATTAACAGGGAAAGCGAGCTGGAGGATTACTTTAGTGAATAGCGCCATGGTATTTACAATTACTAATGACTATGTAGATGCTCTCAGAGTATTTTTATATAGCTACTTACAATACAATAAATTAACTCCCCCGTGTGTGATTATTGAAGAAGAAAATATAACACAGTATAACAAGAGTGAGATAAAGAAAATTTATCCAAATGTAATTTTCAAAACAGTATGCAACAATTATAGTTTTGATCGTACATTCAAACGAAGAAAATGGAGAATTAACCCTGCTAAAAGATTTGAAATTTTTACTTTGCAATATGATAGTATAGTATTCTTTGATGCTGATATGATTGTTTGTGGTAATATTGAACACCTGTTCTCCAATCCTGTTGCTTTTGGTGCAGTTTATCATCCAAACCCTGACGGCCTGCATAGTAAATTACTTTGCTCTGGAAGTAAGTTTTTAAAGAATAAAAATTTTAATTTTGACAAATGTTTTAATGCCGGGGTAATGGTAATAAATAAACAATTCCTGTGTGAAGAAGTAAGATTAGGATTATTTAAAATATATAAATCGGCAAATTGGCTTGGCAATCAAGGTCCTTTGAATTTATATTTTAATAATTTAGTTACGCTTCTACCAGCAGAATACTTTATATCCACACCTTTTATTACTGATTCTAAGCTCAAGAATGGTTTAATTTTTCATTACGCTGGTGAGAATAAGCCCTGGCTAACAACAAGCAATAATATTGAAGATAATTTTGATAGCGGTATAGTGTCTTCTATTAAGGAAAGAGTGCTTTTGCTAAAGATACTTACAAAATACAAGCAGATATTAAATAAAATAAATGATTAAAAATTATTGGATGCGATCTAATGGCGATTTGGTAGAGGTGTTAGATCATTTTGCTATGTTAGAGAATAAGCTTAAAGCTAAATACACACCAGAAGCATATTTTACAATGCTCTCAAAGCAAGGGTTTTTACGAATAGTGGAAACTGATAAGGATATAATTATAGGATACCATCCTTTCAGAAAGGTGCAGCAGCATCAACTTCAAAAACTTACAGATTTTTCTATAGAGCATAAAAAAAAGTTAGTAATGGAACGGGATCCTCGATTTCAAAAACCTGGTATAGAGTTTACGGTATTACGAGATGAAAATTCAGCATAATTTTCAAATTCAAATACACCTAAAAATATAAAGTTTTTTTCATAGAATGGATTAATAATTTCGCATGGAGTATCATGCAAAAAGTAAAAACTATTAAAATTTTCATTTAATGTTGCATCAATTCCGTTTGATCGGATAGTGATAGGCCCGTCGCCCTTATCATATATTAAAAGAATAATATGTTTATATTCGGGTCGTATGCTCTTATGTGTTTTCATAGAACTATACATAAACGTGGTCATTGCCTTGTATTGCTTACAAAATTCTTTCATACTGTCAGGGGGTTCAGGGAAATCATATCTCATATTATCCCGCTCTGGGTATAATAAATTAAGAAGAGGATTTTGATTAATAACATCAAAAAATTTGGTTGCTTGTGTTTCCTGTTCGTAAAGTGGAATACCTTTAAAGGTGTTTTCGGGGCAATTTTCTTCATCAGCAACAAAATCGCTTATTCTATTACAAGGATAGAGTAAATCACTTTCAGGCGAATAACTGTTATAGTGCATATCTGCCAAGCCGTAGTTATTCTGTATGTTATATACATCATTCTTTAATAGGCTATAATTGTTTTTAAAGTCTGACAAAAAATTATAAATGTATTCGTTAATCTTGGCCATTGAATAAGTACTTATTGTTTTTAAATATTTTATGCAACTTGCTGAATACAAATATATTGAAGGTATTAGCAAAGAATTTAATATTAATTACCCTTATTCCTGGGCTAATTTAGCTGTCCAAAAAGATGTAAATGTCGCTCTGTCTTTGTTGTTATTTGGATTTAATTTAGAGAGTATGTTACATAAAGAAGAATACATTAATAATGCTAAAACCATTTTTAATGGTGTTATTGACAAGGTAATACACCGCACATTAGATTACTATAAAGCGAATGTGGATTCTGATGATGATTATGCTTTTTTAGAGAAAACTTTTTATCAAATAAAAAACTATAATACTAAAGCAAAAACTCCTTTTGAACTTTTAAATGACTGGCCTGTAATGCTCTCACCTAATCCTTTTGTTTATGCTGGTAGAAAAGAAATTCCATACCCGTATTATGTTTTCAATATCAAAGATGATAATCTTACTAGATGGGGGCGAGACCCTTTTATTACTTTAGAATTTTCACTATTTACTGGGTGTAGTGTAAATTGTTCCTATTGCCCCCATGCCACACTTCATAAGGCATCATCTGAAAAATATATGTCCGTGGATAGATTTAAATTAATTTTAGATAAAATACCAAAAGAGGTTGGTTTAGTATTTGCAGGGTTTTGCGACCCTCTTCAATATGATAAGTTGGTAGACGTAATAGAGTATAGCTATCAAAAAGGCCATAGATTGAACATCGCTACTACCATACCAGAAGATTATCCTGAGAATATAGATCTTTTTTTAAATGAAAAATATTGGACTGGAAGATGCTTACACCTAAGAGATGAATTTATGTCATATAAGACAAACAGCGACAACTATTATAATATAATAGATAAATTTTTTTCACAAATGAATAAACAATATAAAACTAATAATATAGTAGTTGATAATAGATTTTCGTTTTTAGGTAAAAACATTGATAGCCGTATCAAGGAATTAATAAACAAAAATGAATTAGATCATGTATTTGAGGTGTGTATTCCCCATACTAGGATAAATGCCCCTATCAAATATGATGCTCCAAGACAAAATAAAGGACTAGCGGGCAAGATATACTGTTCTGTGGGCCTATATAGGCGTCAAATGATAACCCCAGATGGTGATGTGGTACTATGTTGTATGGATGTGGAGAAGCAGCATGTATTAGGTAATTTAATTACCGGTACCTATGATGATATTTATAATAGTGAAAATTATGGTAAATTTTTGAGAGGGTTTAATGATGAATCAGAATCGATAATTTGTAGAAATTGTATTTACGGAAAACAAGTTAAATAGAATATGAAGATATGCTTTTCCTATAGCTGTGATGCTGCATACTTACCCTACCTTAAAAAAAGCTTAGATACCCTTAATAAAAATGCACCTAGATGTTTTGCTAATATAGATATTATAAACTCTCCTGGTGCTATTATAGAAAATAATAATATTGAGGTAACTCATACTAATCAGGTATTTTTTGAAGAACATATCTTAATAAAAAACAAAACATCAGAAATTTTAAAAGAGAGATTTGTAGGCATGGCAGGAGCTTATGCTAATTTAAAAAAGGTTTATAATGTATACGACCTACTATTTAAATATGATTATGTTATAAACATGGATGCAGATAATTTAATATTGAAAGATGTCTACAATTTTTTTGAAACTACAGATACAAATGCTGATATTTTACTGAAATATTCAAAAAAAGGAAAAATGGAAGGCAGGGACTTGGAAAGAAGAAAATTTAATTTCAGACATTTTGATTGTAATATAATAGACTTAAATAATTTAGACGTACATTTTAGAGAAGGTTGCATGGTTATAAGAAGTACAGACAAATCAAAAGAATACTTCAAGATAATAAAAGATAATATTTTAAGCAAAATAGTATGGTATGGTGATTCTTATTGGATGGCATATGCATATAGGCAGATCGGAAGTTCTGTTCATTTCAAAGAATTACCTAATACATTTGTAGCTTATGATTTAGATAATGAATTAAATGATTCCTATGTTTGTAGTGGTTATGGAAAGAACAAGCATTCAAGTAAATATGCAGAGTTAGTTAAGACTACATGAATAGTTTTAAAGATCTATATAATTGGTATCAGAAAATTAGTAATGTATATAATTATTCTTTTTCTGATAATGGCTGGCTTGGTCTTTATGGTGTAACGTATAAAAATAACACCCCTGTAGCGACCAAATTATATTTTAATATTGAAACTCCTATTCAAAATAAAGATTTTCCATTTGCAGAAAACAAGAATTTATATATAAATCTAGTTCAACATGCAGATCCTGACAGATGCTTTAACAATTGTTTAGCGTTAAAAAAATATAATAATCATATAAAGAGCTATTTTCACATTAAGTTTAAAGACTATTATAAATTTGTTGACAGTGACTCATTAGACGACATAGCACTATCAAAATATAAGCAAGGAATATCAGTAGAAGATACTATTCGTAGATATTATTATGTAACTGAAAAAGAAGACATAAAAAAAATTCTTAAAAAAACAGAAATTAGTCAACTAGAGTCTGATGTAAAATATTTAGAAGTTACATTAGATCCTAACAAATGCATAGTGATATTTCCAGATAATTATGGCTTGTGGGTAAATCGTATAATAGAGAGTAATTGTTCACAAGATATTATAAAAGATGTAAAAAATATGCAAAATTTATTTGGTGTAATACCTTGTTTGTTTGGGAAATATATGAATAAAGATGTAAAAACGATATACTGGGATTTGACTGTTAAAAATTTTTACCCTGGCTCAGATTTATATAACTATATTATTTCTTAAAAACCCAATGATATGGGTCCAGTACAAACTGAGGCGGGGGATATAATACAGGGGGCCAAAACGAAAAAACTTCTTTAGGTGTTTTAAATTTACTAAAATCAACATCATTAGCACAATTTTTTAAAATATTTTGTACAAATTCTATTTCCTCTAATTCTGTTTTGTTTTCTGGATTATTTTCTTTAAATACTTCTTTTTCTTTTTGTAGTGTATCAGAAGCCTCAGTTGCATGCTCTGTAATAATTTCCTTCCATCTGCTTATACATTTATTAAGTATCTCTTTATCAGTAGAAAGAAGGTTATCTACATCAAATCCAAGACGCTTGCTATAAAATTCGTCGCTTAAACTGTTATAATAACCTATTCGCTTTTGTATTTCTTGATCATCAAAATCAAACAGTGATTTGTTTTCTTCTAGTAATCGATTAATAAACTCTGAGTCTAAAATGAATTTTTTAGGCAATCTTTTCTTAAATTTCTTTAAGACCTTATCATTAAACAATATATGTTTTTTGTCTAGTTTTTCTACTTTGCTATAATAATGATAGAGTAGTCTTAGATTGTATATAGCTGTATTTGTTATGATGTTATTTTCAGAATTTTTACTTTTCTGTATTTCTTTCAAATATCTTAAATCTTGAATAGGCTCTTTTTGAAGTCTTATAATATCGTCAACTGTGATACGCCCTTCGTATCTTTCATTTAAAATATAAACAGGGGGGATTTCAAATGGAAACCCCGGGTAATCTAATGTTGAAATATTGCATGTATTGATTGTAAGTGGTAATTCATTTTTAAGGTCTATTAAAGTAATATCATCTGTCTCATTATTATTATTAATCTCATAGGTTTGGTTACCGCAAAATAATTCTACTATTTTAGGATTTAATGACGCATGAATTATAGAAAAACCTTCAAGCTCTTTAACATTCAGAATAATGTAAGCTTTAGATAATGCTTTTAATAATAATGGTTTGTTCATGGGTAAGATACAGTAGCTGTAATCTTAATATTTTCTAGTGTTCCACAACCTTCAAAATCTTTAACCCAAACATTATATGTGCCAACTGCAAGCCCTGTTCCATCACCCCCAAACGTAGTGGCAGATCCTGAGCTTATGTTAGCTTGTCTCCACCCAGATGCTGGAATTCTCCCACTAGGTCCGAGGATATAGAAAAAGTAGGGTGTGCCCGAACCTATATAAGCGGGAGAACCGTTACCGGTTACTGTCAATATACTATTTCCAGGACCTGGAGGGTTTGGATTATTAGATGCGATAATAGGATTTCCTGAAATAATTTGTGGCCAGCTATAACTACCTCTAAATTCACTTAGTCTTGCGGGAAGATAGCTATTGCCTGGAGTACCGTAAGGAGCATTACCGGTGGGTGCCCAGGTAATAGTACTCTTCTCTAGCTCACCAGGCATACATACACCATAGGTGATAATATAAGTCATAGCTTGCTGCTCCCGACCACTAAGACTAGAATTTAAGGTACTTGCTGCAAGACCCATGAGCAGGTTAACACTTCTTGTTATTCCTGCTTGAGAACCTATACTAACGGTTCCTGTTACTGGTATGCCGCTAGAAGCCATAGGAAATTATACCTTATTGCTAAGTTCTTTTATGGCTTCAATAAGTAAAGGAATTAACTTATCGTAATTAACAGCTTTGTAACCATTATCCCTTGTTACAACTATTTCAGGTAAAATATTTTCAACTTCTTGAGCAATAACTCCATAATCTTTTCCAGAATATCCAGACTCTGGCTTCCAATCAAATGTTACTCCAGATAGCTTTTTGACCTTTTCTACTGCATTTTCAATTTTTTGTACATTGTCCTTTAATCGTGCATCAGAAGATGAAAATGCTACAACGTCATCAGTAACCTGTAATTTGCCTGTTATAAAAGAATCCCCTGTTACTGTATATCCGCCTGCTGAGATGGTTAAACCGCCAGCAGTAATTGTTGCGCCACCTGTATTTACAGTTAACCCACCAGTAGTTACAGTTAACGCTCCTTGAAAAGTTGCTGCACCAACTGTTAATGCAAAAAGACTTGAACCACTTTGCAGTGCAGCCTTTAAATTAGCAGGATTAACGCTTACAACAGAACTAGTACCAGATTGAATATCAGCTGTACTAGCAAAATTTACCGAAATAGTAGCTATTGCCATATACGTTATTTATACAGCAAACAAGGTTTTCTACTATTTTATACTAATTTTTTTGAGTCTAACGTTGTAAAATTTAAAAATATCAATTGCTTTTAAATCTCTATTGTAATCATGCAGATAAACGACTTCAGGTATGTTCCAGCTGCATATTAGTCTAGCACAATCTGAGCATGGTAATAAAGTTACAGCCAAAAGCCGCGCTTCTCCTCTGCCAAATAAACTCAATAGATTTTGCTCTGCATGAATAATAAAAGGTCTTCTTTTATCTCTATCCTGCCAAAATGTATCTGGTACTCGCTTTTTACTTACCAATCCATTATATGATACACCAAGCACTCTATTGCTATGACTCAGTGCACATGCTCCAACTCTACAATAAGGATCTTCACTTCTTAGTGAGGCTACCTTTGCAATATGTAAAGCGTATTCTTCCCAACTATACCGCTTTTTCATTATTGCTTAAACAATATAAAATATCATCTTCAAGGTAGGGTAAATTAAATACCCGCCAACAGCCATCAAAGTTTTCGTAGTTTTCAGGCTCTTTTCTTTCATACCAATATATTTTTAATCTCTTTACATCTAAGCCAGTCATATTCTTATACAAGTATCCATACATACTAAGCTGGAGAGAGTAATGATAATATTCAGTATTAGGATAATGACCAAGAGGTGCTAATAATTCACCATCACTAAACTTGGTTTGAAATCTAAATCTTTTATTAGTTTTAAAATCAAAAACATTAAAAGTATTATCATCATTATGTGTAATAATATCGGCCATTCCCGCAATGCCTAGCTGTCTATTGTAAACCAATTTTTCGTGAAAAGTTTGTTCGGAAAATGTTAATTTAAGTTTTTTAAATTCATCTACTACAATCTTACATTGTTCATCTTCTATATTACCGGTATTGTGAAATAATTCTAATGCCTTATGAAGGCGAGTGCCATATTTGATGCTTTCTTCTTTCTTTCTTTGCCAATCTTCCAGAATGAAATCTATTGATACACCTTCCTTTGCGGCCAATTTTGCAGCTTTTGCTTGTTTATCAAAAACCGGTTTGAATTTGTCAATCCATCTAGTTACGCTTGTATACCTAAACCCATCATTTGGATCTGTGTAAGTGTGAAGATCCGAATTAAATACTGGTATCACATTATTTTCTTTCACTTATTATAGGATACAGGATAAAAAAGATAAGTCAAGCTTTTACGTATACACAAGTCAACGATTTCGGCATTTCTGTAAAATGTACTAACTTATAGTTTAATTTCTCCATGCCTTTATTGAGTGTAGCAAACCATTCATGATCAACATTGATGAGAAAACTACTATGAGTTCTATCCTCATAAACATGAGAGCAGAATTCTTCACAGAAACTTTTTCCTGCCAATTGGGTTTTCTTCACCCAATTATTTATTCTAGATAATCTTCCTCTTCCACATCATCCATATAGCTTAAGTCATATGGGTTTTCAACAGAAAAAATAATACCGTTTTGACTACATCCATCTTTTAAAAATTTAGAAATTGAGTTAAACTGCTCGCTATTCAAATAAAGGATGCCGGATTCTTGTTCATCAATAAATAACTTTGTGTGATATGCCCCGCTCGTACCCTGATCCGTAACAACAAGCTGAACGCTGTTCATTCTTTATTCATCTTTGCGGGTGTCTTTTTATTATTTATTCGAAAAGGAAGCCTTTTTCAATATTATACACTTCTGTTTTTCGACTATCTTTAATAGAAATAATATCTTCACGCAGCTGGTTACTCTCGTCACATCCTTGCTTATGAGCTAAGTAATGGTCTTCTGCTCTAATTTTAATAGACCTGGTTTTATCTGTAGCGTACACGTTTTTAATAACTACTGTGAATGTTTCCATACCATAATATAACTTATATATAGGCTGAAATCAAATAAAATTTAACGTTCTAAATTTAAATAGTTAAATTATTGATTTATATATAGTTATAGATTGTATTTGATTTTATGGTAATTTTCATTTATAATATACATAGGTGAAAAATATTCTTGTTATTAACGGAGCCATAGGAGGGCGTTCTGGCAATACTTTTATGCTACTCAAAAAGATTAAGAAAATGATTCTCAAGACACACGATGATGTGAGAGTTAAAACAATTCATTTGCAGCCTACATTTTGTTGGAATGGAGTAAAGCGGAATATTAAAAAAGCAGATTGTTTAATTTTCGCTACAGGAACATATTGGGATAGTTGGGGTTCACCTATGCAGCTTTTATTTGAAAAAATGACAGTGCTTGAAGGTTCAAAATATTTGGTTGGTAAACCTGCATGTGCAGTTGTAACAATGCATTCAGTGGGAGGTAAAGAAGTGTGTTCTAGAATTTTAGGTAACCTAGTAAGCCTTGGTTGTATGATACCGCCATTTGCTGGTTTTGCTTATTCATATGCAGATCATGTCGCACACAAAACCCGTACTTCAGGTAGACGTTTATTGGATGATGTATGGCATATTCAAGACTTACAAACTCTTCTAAATAATCTTATTAAAGCGGCGAGCGTCGATAATAAGCCACAATATGAAGTATGGGATTTTCTTGATACTACAGCATTCGACCCGACAACTGTTTGGTTAAAGTGAATATAGTATTCTCAAGACCATCCCATATTTGGCTTAAAAAACATGAGGTGTGTTTTAAGTCACTGTGTAATGTTTTAAAATATCTATGTTATAAGGAAGGCTATCCTTCCAATAAGACTTTATACATACACATTAAAAAAAATGGCATACATAGCGATTATGATATTGTTAATAACCGTATTTCTATAGGTATAGATGTATATACTAAGAATAAAAAACAAAAAGTTAAAAGAATGGTAAGAAATTTACTACATGAATTAAGACATTTTATTCAATATAAAATTCAACGTCTTCAAGCCCAGTTTACATATTCTCAAAAAGATATGTTATTAGTTAATGATAAGTACTGGTTTGCTCCAGAAGAAGTAGATGCTCGGCTATACGAAACTAAGAAATTAAAATTTGCTTTACGTCGAATTAAACGGCTGGAGTAGCCGGTGCAGCCCCTGTAGGAGCCGGAATAGTGCCTCCCTCAACAGGTGCAGGCTCAGCTGCAGCTTGTGCTGCTACAGGCCCTGCCTCGGCCTCACCTCCTGGCGCTGGTCCGAACGCAGGAGGTGTAGAACCTGATACACCTCCGCCAGCTGCACTGCCTAATTCACCTTCAGCCTCTCCAGCCGCAGCAATTGCATTTTCCTTCCAACTAGGTCCACCCGCCTTTATTTGCTCTAACTCCCACGCAAAAGCCATATCTTTACGCATAAACTCCCTGTTAGCTTGTAATTCAACATCTGTCCAATCCATGTATTTTTTAAGAGCATATGTTTTGCTAATATTATCAGATGCTTGTAAGATATTTTGAAATGTATTTGTCTTAATTTCTTGCTTCTGTGCTTCCCGCATTTCAAAGAAATTAATAGGTACATTAAATTCCAAGTCTAAATGATCTTCTCTTAGTTCATATTTTTTCCACAATCCTCGCAACCTTAAATGTGTAATGAACCCATTTTTTAACCCTTGAGCAAAATTCTGCTGCATTCTTACTACAAACTTTGCAAATTTTAATTCTTCTCTTAAAATATTTGCATCGTCTTTATAAGCATCATCCACATTTAATCGAGATACAGGCACTTTTAAGCTTTTGTAAAGCTTTTTTACAAAATATTCTAAGTCTTCTAATTTTCCTAAATTTTGACCGCCTTCTAATCTTGTTACGCTAGTACCCTCGCTGCCTTGCCTTTTAGCAAACCAGAAATTATCTAATATAGATTGTGGGTTAAACTTCTTAACAGCAACCCCTGAGTTTTGACTACTATCGTATGTCTTTGAAGACCAGTATTGATTCATTAGTTTCTTTAAATACGCCTCAGCCTTAGGCGGGGGCATATTACCTACATCAACGTTGAAAACTAAACGCTCTGGTGCTCTAGCTAAGCGATAAATTACAATAGCATCCTCAGTAAGGCTTAACTGTCTATAAGCTCTTCTCGCATTTTCTATGAACGGGAGTCTTATAGTTCTGTTTTCATTCCATATACCAGAATTAATATAAGTGACTTGGTTTTTATCCATAGGCACCATCTCATAGTCAACTATTTTAGTTGGATTTGTTTTATCAAAAACTGGCTTTCTTAAAAGATATCCTTTAATCATCATATTCTGGACGTTACCGAAAATAGGATCAACAAATTCTGTAGGAATAGTAACAACACCTAAAATACCTTCTTCTTCGTAACTCTTGTGTATAATGTGCTCAAAATAAATTTCACCATCTATAAGAAGTTGACGAAAATACTCCCACCCTTTGTGGGGTAAATCAAAATAATTTACATATTTCTGAAATTCACCTTGCAACACCTCTTTATCTTTATCGTCAATATCTAAGTCAGGAAAAGTTAATTTTATAACTCTACCATTTTTGTCTCTATTAACAGCTTCATCACATATCTCATCTAATGCATCTGCAACCTCTGAAAATGATGCCATAACACGATAATCGCGTAATCTTGAAATTTTATCATGCTGTATATTTGCATACATGTATTGTGTAAAATTATTATCCAGACCAATAATTCCCGCGGGATCAAGATTATTAATTTCTGAGTTACTGCTAATACTCTGTCTTGCTAATGCCTCGGTACGCCTACTGCCTGTATCTTGAAATATCTTGTACTTTGGATTAAGCTTGCTAATGGTATCAATAGTAGAGTAACTTTGATATGGAAGCTTAGAGTTAATATAATTCATTAAAGATCGTCCAAATGTTTGCGATCGATCAGTATCTGTATTACCGTATTCAGGCATTAGTTATTTATAATAAAAAAACCTGGTTTCAATTGAAAAATGTTAGTTGATTTCTTACAAAATTTGATTATAATAGTATGTGGGTATTAGGATCAGAACCATTTATAATGGACAGGAGAGAAAAAAATGCGGGACGAGTCTTTTTCGTTGAATTATCCTCGAGTGTAGTTATTATCTATAGATATGATCGTTACAGATATTAAAGTTTATGACGGTGTAGCTCTTCACAGACGTTTTGCATATCGCTATTTTCGTGATAAGACTTTACCCATAGGCAACATTATTGCTTTTCGTGCTCCTGCAAAAGTGGAGACAGAAGGTTTGATCGATCAAGAGGACTCACTTAACAAGGATTTTATATATAGTGAGGATATGATTCATTTTCTTTATGAAATACCTCTTATTACCGAGGGGTTTGGTGCAATTAGTTATCAAAGAATGTTTAATACAAATATTGCCAATATACTTTTTAAATTTATTAATGCACCTATAGAAGTAGATGGTGATGATTTAATGGTTACAAAAGAGTTTACCCAGGGCGGTGTGACACAACATAAGGGTAAATGTAGTGTAAGTATTGTACATGTAAAGGATAATGCCGCGTTAGGTCATACAGGTATCAATGTAAGAGCTGGTAAGCAAGCACCGGCGTTTGCATTTAGTACCGAACTAAGCGATACTCAATGCACACAATTTATGTCTGAGGTAATTTCTTCCTTTTATCAGATTAATGATAATATCTTTATTGCATCAACCAAGATTATTTCACATTAATGATTCCGTATACACCTACTGGTGAATACGCAGGTATTTTAAAAGTTTATAGCTGCCCATCAGCTTGGCTTGGATTAGAAAGATATATAGCTGAAATAATGCATGATTTTAAAATACAAAATAATATAGCATTAGAGTTTGGAGTAGATCGTGGGTATTCTACATCTGTGTTTTCAAATTTTTTTAAAAGGGTTATTGGGGTAGATACATTTGAAAGTGATAAACATGCAAATAATAAGATGAATAATTTGTACGAACAGACAAAGAATAATCTCCAACACTTCCCAAATGTTGAGCTTATTAAAGACAATTTTTATAATTTCATTAAAAAAAATAATAATCATTATAATCTAATTCATGTTGATATAGTGCATGAATATCAACCTACCTTTGATTGTGCGGAATGGTCTTTGTTACATAGTGATATTGTTCTTCTGCACGATACAGAGAGTTTTCCAGTAGTTAAACAAGTTTGTATAGATTTATCTGGTAAACATAATGCAAGTTTTTATAATATAAGAGAACATTTTGGTCTAGGTATTTTAATCAAATGAACATTTTTGACATTATTGAGGGTATTGCCTTTACTAAAAAAACAAACCCCTTTACTAATTTTGAAGAAGAAAAAGGATATCAACCATTTCTGGTTAATCGTTGGTTATCAATGCTTGATCCCTTAGCCGCTCGTATTATTAACGATACTCTTAATAGATTTGGAAAGAATTTTGATAATATTGATCAATATAGGTTTCTGTCTAATTTATTACCAAAATACCGCAAACAAAGAATACATTATATCAAAAAACCTGCTAAAGGCAGTACCTCTTGATTTTCAACTAATTGACTCATAAGTGACTATATGAGCAAACCAAATGTAGATCAACTACCTGTACAGAAAAGTTTAATTGATTTAGGAGGAATGCCTAAAAATATATTTAATAGTATGTTTATGGGATATGATCTTGTAAATCTTTTAGATGATGTAATTTTAGTTGAATTTGTTGATGATGGCGGCAGTTCAAATACAATAGTTAGAAACGGTATTCTAGTACCTGTAAATGCTGATACGAATGCATGGCGTATTGGTAAGGTAATATTAACAGGTATTAACTGTAGATTGGTCAAGGTTGGAGACCATGTTTGCTTCCCTAACAATATGGGGGTGCCAATAGCAAATATTGATGTAGTTAATTACGGGACATTGCGCGCAGGTATTTTTTTAAATGAACAACGAATATTCGGTGTAGTTAAGCCGAGGGAAAAAGATGTTAGTATCACTAACAAGCTTAAGGTCCGTGCTACAAAATAATGTTTGTGAAATAAAGTTTGCCCGGCGCAGACTTAAACCGGGCAAGCCTAATACCCGGAGAATGCTTTGTACTAATGCTCAATCTTTGTTGAATAGTGTTGATGGGAGAATGACATTAAATTATAGACCAGCAAAAGGACCTTTAAAATATAACCCCACACAAAAAAATCTTGTTATTGTATGGGATATTTTTATGCAAGATTATCGAGCAGTTGGCTGTGATAGTTGTGATCTTATAACATCTATACCTGCAGGTGAAGCATTCTGGAAATACTTCAAAGAAAATTTAGTTGGCTTAACACCATCACAAAAAATATCTTACATGGATACATAATATGACATCAAAATTAGAGAGATCTATCAGTAACTTCCTTCAACAAAAAGTTAATTTTATTGTTAATGGTAAGACGGTCAAGAGTGGTAAATTGATACTTTTTTGTATAAAGGACTTTTATCTTGTTTTTACTCTAGGCATTCATCATACGAAAAAAATCTTTGAAATACCTTACCCTTATGGATATAATGTTGTAGATAAAAGAATTATTTTAGACTATACCATAGACAAGTTAAGCCATAACTTAAGACACATAGAAGATTCAGCTAAAAATTTAATTTCTAAAAAACCAAACAAATTTTTTAACACTATTGCAGAAATTTCTATTATGGAAGAAGTAACAATTCAGGATAAATAAACAAATGATAAATTGTGAAGTAAAATTAGATAAAAATAAATGTTCAAATAAACTATATTTTGATAAAAAACTTAAACAATTTACAAATGCAGTTAAGAGATGCGGTATATTAGAAGAAGTTAGAATCCGTAGATCTTTTATGAAGCCTTCCGTTAAGAGAAAGCTATCTGTAAAGTTATCTGCAAACAAGTGGAAATACTATAATTAAGCCCCTTTAACCTCTTAAATATAAGAGAGGTAAAGTATATTAAATTACAAAGCTATTACTTTGAAGTAAAAGATCTGTTAATACAGTTTTTAGCAGCATTTGATCATGTTGTTATTAATAGATATGACAAAAATCGTAATGTTGGTGCAAAACAACAAGTAAGATATATCTATGCTCCAAAACAGCGGGTTTTGTTTGATTTAATTAACCCAGGTCAAAATTTAACTCTACCTGTTGTTAGTGTAACCATTGGCTCAATTATGAGGGACAATAATAGAGTTTTCAATAAAAATGCAGGTTTTTATGCACACGGTACTCCTATTGAAGATCAACCCTCGAGTGTTTCATTTTATTATAAAGCCCCAGTACCAGTTAATATTGATGTTAAGATGAGTATAATTACTCGCTATCAATCAGATATGGATCAAATATTAAGCAATTTTATACCTTTTAACAATCCCTATATTATTTTAAGTTGGACAATACCAAAAGAATTTAATTTACCATATACACAAGAGATTAGAAGTGAAGTGTCTTGGAACGGTAGCGTCAATCTTTCCTATCCCACTGATATTAACGGCTCACAAAAAGCACAAATAATTGCTGATACCGGATTTACGATTAAAGGTTGGTTATTTCCCGATCCTCAAGCTCCTGTAAAAAATATTTTTAAAATTGATACTAATATTACAGCAGTAAGTTCAGGCACTACATTAGAGTATGGAAGTTATACTACCCTAAAAACTCAAGCAATAACCACAGATGATGCTATTTCTCTTTCTGCTGTTGCTAATACCGAAACAGTTACAGTTTCTGGTCGCCCGGTTATTTCTTCGGTAGAATTATATACTCCATTTGGACCGTAATGAAGACATTTCCTACATTTACCGTTAAAACAGGCGTATCTGGCAAAATTATTACTCTTCAAGGTAATATGTTTAATTACAAAACTAATGTTGGGTTGTTTTTAAGCTCTAATAAATTTGATGGTACAGAACAATATTATAATTTATATAGTGGGGTTAAAAGTGTGAGTGCTAATAACCCACCCTTTAGCGCTTACCCTATTTCGGATTATACTGCATGGACAAATAACACCTTACAGTTTACTCTTCCCGCTTATTATCATCCTCAACATTTAGATATAATTTTTGCTAATGATGCAGGATATACGCTAGCATCATCAAGTAAAAGATTTTCATATATTGAAATAACAAATTAAAAGTATATATATAAGATATGTCAACACAAGAACTTTCGTCAAGAGAGCAAGAATTAGTTGAACTTAAGAGTAAAATTGAGGCTATTCTTAAGGAAGGCAATGCAGCTCTAGTACCTGTTACCCTTATTAGTGGTCAACGCGTACTGAGTCGTGTAGATATCGTTCCTCTGGAAACGGTTAATTCTGACGCTTCTCCTGCAAATAATTCGTAGTATCTATTACTCATTTTAGTCGGTACAAAACTAAATAATATACCTATGTACCGTAATTTTAGTGATTTCGCACAGACTAAACCATTGGCATCAGATTTTCTAGTAGGGTTTAGACCAAATCAAGGAGAGTTTAAGGTAGATTTCTATACTATTTCTAATCTTATAAGCGGCGGTTTATTTGAAACGCCAAACGTTCTTTATGTTACAGTTAGTGGTGCTGACACCAATATTGGTGTAGCAGAAAATTATCCTTTTAAAACTATTAAAAGAGCTTGCTCTTACGCAGCAGCTCGCCCTTATAACAATTATTCTATTTTTGTTAAATCAGGAACTTATTACGAAAAAAATCCAATATATGTGCCTCCTAATACAACTTTGCACGGTGACAATTTAAGGCGAACTAGTATTATTCCGTTGAATCCGACCTATGACATATTGTGGGTAACAAATGCAGATTACGTGTGGGGATTTACATTTCGACAGCATAAAAGACCATCTGCGGCTGTAGCATTTCCTAGCCTTAATTCTGGTAATCCTGAGTATGCAGTTGCTTTTAATACAGCTCCTTTAACTTTGTATCAAGTTACTCCACCTTCTACTAATATCCATACTTTTGGAAATCCTCTCTATATTGTTACTAGTCCTTATGTTCAGGGGTGTAGTTCGATTACTAGATCATCATCAGATGGAGCAAACGATGCAGGCTGTGGTATGAGAATAGACGGAAGTAGAGTCGGGGGATACATAAGAAGTATGGTATTAGATTCTTACACTCAATTTAATGAAGGTGGCGAGGGTATTGTAATTTTAAATAATGGTTATGCACAATTGGTAAGTATTTTTACTGTTGCTTGTACTACTGCGGTGATTGTGAGTGCTGGAGGAGGTTGTGATATTAATACATCAAATGCATCGTTTGGGTTGTCTGGTCTTGCAGCATTTGGAAGATCTAATACTCCAGTAATAACAGGCACTTTGGTGAATAGTGTTTCTGCAGGAGATAACATTCTTGTAATTGATCAAGTTCTTCCCACACAAATAGCTACTACACCTGCACCTTTAATGGTATTTAATGAACCTAATTATCCTAATACTTATTATACGGTGACTTCTGCTCTTTCGACAAGCACTGTATTCAAGAGAGTACAATTTACTACAGATGAAAATTTAGTTTATGATATACCCGCAGGTACTTCAATTAAATTTTATTTAAGAAGTTCTATTCTTGCAAGTGCATATACAATGGAATTTGTTGGATCTGGAACTATCTTAAATAAAGCATTACCGGTATTAGGGGGTGTTGCAAAACCTGAAAATGAAGTATGTGAAAGAGATGGCGGAAAGATATTTGTAACATTAACTAATGAGCAAGGTGATTTTAAAGTAGGTACTGACTTTACTATAAGACAGGCTACAGGAACCATTGAAGGTCGAACGTTCCAAAGATCTATTTTCTCTTTAATAACCCCGTTTGTACTATCAATAGAATAAATAAACTATATGGCTCAGATTCCCTTAAATAAATTTACCCGTTATATAGGAACTCTTGATACATTTACCCCTAATATTATACCTATATATATATGTCCAGATCAACGAGCTACAATTATTTTGAGTGTACAGTGTGCTAATGTTGCCAACTCATCGACTGAAACTATTACCATAGGTATCTCTAGCGCTACAGATAAAACATTGTATTATCTTGTCTCCGGTTTTAATATACCAAAAAATGATGCTGCTAATATGGCATTAGGCAAGGTATTAATCACAGAAGGTGATGGGGTTGTAGCTTACTGCAGCGCTCCTAGCGCGGTTAATATTGTTTTGTCTTTATTAGAAGCGTTTAATGCAAACTAATGAGCAATTTTCCTTTTCTCTTAAGCAACAGGGAAAGGGTTAATTCCCCTTTACAAGCAGATCCCCAGCGCTATCAATTTTTAGATCTACGTAATGCAGAGCCTAATTTTGGTGTACCAGTTACCTCAGCAAAACCAATTAGTGCAACATTCATTCTTACTGTTGATTTAAACGGTACAAGAAGACTTTTATCTACTCGTACTATAGATTCAGCATATACTTTTCTCAATTCAAATAGCTCAAGCTATTTGTCAAATTATACTTCAGTCAATTTAAATAGTAGTAGCTGGGTTTCCACATACACAACATTGGCTACTAATAGTGGTACATGGCTTACGGAAACCTCTGCAAGTAGTTTATATTTTAAATTAACTGGAGGTGAATTATCTGGTAATCTAAACGTTTTAGGAGATGTATTAATTTTTGGAGCATTATCTGCATTAAGTGGTCTTAATTATATTACTACTAATGCTACCACAACAAGCTCCTTGAGTGTGGTAAATGTTGGTATAGGACCAGCACTATATGTTCAACAAGATGGTTTTTATGATGTAGCACAATTTTGGGATAAAGAGGGAGGTATTGTTATGGTTATTGGTAACACCTCACCTCCTGGGCCTCATACAGGTGCTGTTGGAATAAAGACAACTGCTCCTAACGAAACTTTAACTGTTGTCGGGACTATAAGTGCTACTGATGTTATATTTACTCAAACAGGATTTTATAGCGGCGGACAAAATATACAAAATTTATTTGATAATGCATATCTTCCTAAATTGGAAACTTCTTACTCCACAGTTAATACAAATAGTGCTAGCTGGTCATCAGTTTATAGTTCATGGTTTGACACAAGTGCAAGATATACAACTAAAGACTATTTGTCTTCCGACTTAGTATATTTAAGTTCGGCATTAGTTACAAATGATTTGCGGGTGCTTGGTAATTTCTTCGCTGCAGGCAGCGCATATTTTGCAAATACTATTATTACTACTACTAGTGCACTAAGTGTAGTAAATTATGGTGACGGGCCTGCGTTATATGTATTTCAAGGCCCCGGAGCAGGTACTGTTGCAAGCTTTGTTGATGGTGACGGAGTAGATGTCCTATATGTTGGTAATGCTTTTACAGCCCCGAGCACATCACCAAAAGGAGTTGTAGGAGTTAAAACAAAGTTTCCTCATAGAGAGCTAACTGTTGTCGGAGAAATTAGTGCTTCTAGCTATATTAACAACTTACAGATTGATTTCGACAATCAAACCATGTATTTGGGTCGTTCTACAAACAACACAAATGCAGGATTACAGAATATATTCATAGGTATTGATCCAGGAAAGTCTAATCAATTTGGAAGTGATAATATTTTCATTGGTTACCATGCGGGTTATTCTAATGTTGATGCTAACAACAATATTTTTATTGGTACTAATGCAGGTCAAAACAATATTGTTGGTACTCAAAACATTCATATAGGTTATGCTGCAGGAGATTCTAGCACAGGCAATAATAACATATTACTTGGCTATCAAGCTGGTAAAAATGCTTCTGGAAATGATAATATTATAATTGGCTACAACGCAGGACAGGGTGTAGTAGGCTCAAGTGATAATATTATTATTGGTAGTACTGCAGATGTTGTGGGTTCACCAAGCAATGTTTTGGTAATAGGCAAAGGGGCTACTGTTGATGGAAATAATCAATTAATAATTGGTAGTTCTTCCTTAAAATATAATACAGGTAAAATTTGGACTAGTACATTATCTATTAATAATATACTCTCTGCACAACAAACAAGTGTGGTTAATTTAACAGGCACCGCTTCAATATTTAATACTTCTCAAGTTTTAACCAGATTTACTAGTAATAACATAACTCAACTATCTGGTACAATAGGTTTATCTGGTACTAATTACCTGGTTGGAACAAATGAAGTTTCTGGATTTAATTTTATAAAAGGAGTCACAAATATATCCGGAACTTTATCTGCAGAATCTTTATCTGCTAGATTTTTAAGATTGACTCAAAATATTGATTCAACCAGTAAAGAAACTGGTACGTTAGTGGTATCTGGTGGTGTTGGTGTTATTGGCACAGTTACTGCTGAAGCTCTTTCTGCTGCCAATTATATTGGTACTAATGTAATAAGATTAAGTAGCAACACAATCTATACAACCAATCCTGATACAGATTTAAATATTATACCCAGCGGTACAGGCATTGTTCGTTTTGAAAAACCACCTATTTATAATAAAGATCCTAATGATACTGGGCCATTGTCTGGCGATACATTGGTTAGATTTAGTTTTGTACAACAAGGAGCCAGATGGGCTTCAGTTTCCGGAGTTAATATAGGTCCTGATATATCTGGAACCACAACTATACTGGCTGTTACAGCAATGAGACATTCATTGAATGTTAGCACCAGAACAGCTACAGTTACTTGTGTATTGCCCCTGGAAATGCCTGACGGAATGGAAGTTAGAATATTAGACGGCGGCAGACAAGCCGCTACTCGCAATATTACTGTAAGCGCACACCCCACAGTAACTATTAACGGCATTCAAGATGGAGTTTTAGATAATATTCTTAAAATAGACAAAAATGGATCCATGGTAATGTTAGTATATTCTGTTCCTACAGATGGAGGCATTCCAGATTGGAAGCTTGTGGGTATAGCGTAACCCTCAGAAAGGTAATGCTATGGCCTCGTTAAATAAACTCTTAACACAAAGACAGTTAAGACCATTAGAAAATAATCAAGAAGAGGGTAAGCTGCATAGCTATACAAATGGTAATATATATACCTATGCGCAGTGTTATTTTTGTTGGAATGCACCAGGAAATGGTACAGCAATTATAGAGATATGGGGCGCGGGTGGCTCCTCGGCATGGATGTGCTGTTGTGGAGGTGCGACCCCTGGTAATTCCGGGTCATATGCTAAGAAAACTATAGAAGTTTGTGCAGGAAGTTATGTATGCGGATGGCCCGGTCACTCTTGTAATAACCCCGCATTAAATTTTCGAGGTTGTAGTGAATCTACATGTATTTGCTGGACAGGTGCAAATAATACATGTGGGTGTATGTGTGCACAGGGTGGATTCGGCGGTAATACACTTTGTATAAACACTGGTAGTATATATTGTTGTTTTATTGCAGCTGGATATTGCGGATCGCAGGGATGTTTTACTGGCCCAGGATGTGGTATAATTTGCAATACCTCTAGCAGTGTAGCGATTGGAAACGCATTTGGAGGTGATATAAATTGCCCCAGCATAGTAGGCTGTACTACGTTTATGTTAGGTTGTAACCCGTGTTGTGAATACTGTTTTGCACTTCACCATGTACCGGTACCTCCAGGTATTATATCAACAGACGGTGCTATAATTACATTTCAAAGAGACTGGAATGGATCGTGCGGCGGATGTTATGCAAATGTTCAAGGTATTGGCTATCATCAATTTATAAATGCATTAAATGTAGCATCAAGAAATCCTGCAACTGGATTTCCTCCTGCAGCTTGTTGGGGTGCTTATACCGGGGTTTGTAACGGCTATGATATGTCTGGTTGTATACAATATTTTCCCCCAGGTGTTGGCGCTATACCTGATAATACATCTGTAGTAAATTATCGGGGGGTAGGCTACCGGGGAGGAATGGGTCATATAAAAATAACCTATCTAGATTATGTTGATAGAGAAAGAATAAGTGTATAATGGCTTCCTTAACTACATTATTAACGCGTAGACAAGTTGTGCCTAACGAGGATAATCTAGAAAGAGGTCAGGTTCAAGTTTTTTGCCCAGGTACAGAGTTTTATGATATACCTTATGCGTGGTGCTATAATCCACCAGGTTGCGGTACAGTAATATTTGAATCGTGGGGTGCAGGCGGATCTGGTGCAAAAATGTGTTGTTGTGGCGGTGGAGTTGCTGGTAATTCAGGAGCATATGCAAAAGTACATTTAAGAGTTAACCCATCAACCACATTTTGTGGTAATATAGGCCATGGTTGTCATTGTGATAATGTTTGTTTTAAAGGCTGTAGTGAAGCAACTTGCTGGTATTGGTCTGGTGCATTAAATTGTGATGGAAGCACATATTGTGGCTGTACTTGTGCACAAGGGGGGTTAGGAGGTACAGCATTTTGTTTAACTGGAGGTAGTGTTTATTGCTGTTTTAGAGCCTCAGATTGGTGTAATACACCGTCGTGTTGTTTTTGTTGTTGTTGGTTAAACTGTGGTATAGTGTGTAATATTAGCTCTACTTATCCTGAATCAAATCATGGAAATGCATATGTAAGCGTGTGTAATTGTGAAAATGATATAGGAATAAGAAGCTCTGTTTCGTGCACTGCTTTTTTTGGATGTCAAGCCGAATGTAATACATGTTATTTCATCAATCATATGGGCATACCGCCCGGTCTTTATTCGTCTAAGCCGGGCGGAACTATTGCAGTAACATCTGAAAATACTAATGGTCATTCATATTGGTCCGGTCAAGGAGTTATACCTATGATTCATGCAATAAATGGTTTAACAAGATTTCCCGGAAGAGGAATACCTTATGCATATTGTTGGGCATGTTTGTTTTATGGTTGTAGAGAAGAAACACAATGTCAGCAAACTCTACCTATAGCGTGGGGCGGTCTTTCTGGATTTCCTTGCGCCGGTGTTAGAGATCATGCAGTGAGAGGAGGATTGGGAGCAGCAAAATTTACCTATTTCCCATATTTATTATCATAATGGCATCATTAACCACATTACTAACACGTAGACAGGTTGTTCCGAGAGAAGACAATTTAGATAGAGGAAGAATTTGGACTTTTGCCCCTTCAACCCAGGTTGGATTAACTTGCGGATTTTATTGGCCGTCTCCAGGGTGTGGGAACGCTTTAATAGAAATATGGGGTTCTGGTGGATCTGGTGCTCGTATGTGTTGCTGTGGAGGTGGAATACCAGGCAATCCTGGAGCGTATTCTAAAAAAACTATTTGTGTATATCCTAATTCTTTTGTAAACGGCTCACCCGGTCTATCATGCGCTAATAATGATTCTGGAGATTTTTATGTAAGAGGAAGAGGAGAACCAACCGGAATATGCTGGACCGGCGCATGCGATTGTTGCGGAAACACAAACGGGTGTATGTGTGCGGAAGGCGGTATAGGAGGAACAAGCCTGTGTAACACGGCTTCTTATACTCCGTTTTGTTGTTTTTTGAGCATAGGATTTCCTGGGTCTCAATTTGCTTCACATGGCGAGGGGTGCGGTGTTATTTGTAATACTGGCAACGTAGGAGGACCTTGTGCACAATGTAGGGCGCCTGCATGTGCGTATGGAGGTGATGTAAATTGTATAGGGTGTTTCTCTTGTACAAACTTTATGCATTGTGATGCGTTATATTTTGTTGCATGTTACTCACAAATGCATGTATGGGCTCCTGCAGGTACTATATCTGAAGATCCCGCAGTTATACATTATAAACACGGTAATGGCACTGATGGGGGTGCGAATTGGTCAGGTCAAGGTCTTAATAACTATCTTTATGCAATTCAAGCTGCTTCTAGATTTCCAACTTATGGCTGGGCACCGTTTCAATGTTGGAGTGGTGCAACAATGTGTGGGTGTTATGAAACAAACGGTTGTTTACCCTACGTTCCTTATGGATTTGCTGGCCCCGCACATAGTAGTTGTGTAAATGTAAGAAGTGGCGGCTATAGAGGAGGGTTAGGTGCTGTCAGAATAAAATTTATATGTTGTGACTCTTGCTTTTTTCAACAATAAATAAAATATGAATAAGCCATTTACATTTATTTTGCCAGACGAACCTTATAAGACAACTACCTTAAAAAATAATACTGTAAATTGTATTTATACAGGAAATAGATTTCTAACACTTGATGTAACATTAGAAGACGGTACCATAAACGGGGTTGTTGACAAAACGGATATAAAGCCTGTAGTACCTAAAGAATGTAGAATACCAGGGCACGCATTTATAGTTGTTGATGCATTAGATAATCTTGTAGGTGCTGCATCTGTAACGGGTGATTATACAAATGAAGATGTGCCGGATTTTGAAGAAGATGTCCCGGGAGGAAAATATACGTTTACTTATAGTAAAGGTACAGGGGTTATAGGTCTTGTAATTACGTTTCCTGGAATAAAATTTGATCATGAAACTAATAAGATAAGCGCTTCATTTCCCTACAGAATACATGCAAATACTAGAGAAACAACCTTGAACGGTTTTTTAAGCTTCGCAAATACTATTGATAAATATCTTTCTAAGTTTCCTGAATATTTTTCTGAGGAAGAAACAACTAAACTCAAAAAACATAGTGACTGGTTAAAAACGATACCTACAGTCTATGCAAATGTAGATCACTGGAAAATACCTTTTCCGGTAAATGTACCAAGTCTTCCCCCAGGGTTACCGCTTCCAGAAGATTAAAGCTGTCTAAACTGCTTGCTATTGTCAATATAAAATACTTTACTAAAGTTTAATTTTCTAAGCATATCTAAACAACCATTACATGGCTTACTCATATCAAACACATTGTTTCTGTTAATTCTTGTGTTTACCAATGTTAGCCCCGAACAATCAGTATAGCCCAATTTAATTACTGCGTCCATTTCACTGTGAATACCAATTTGATCGGCCATGAACTCTCCCCTGCGATTTTTATATGCATATAAAAGATTTTTAGGGTGGGTTTTTCTTCTATTATAACCAATTTTTAGTATATGTGATCCATCTAAAATAAAACTAAAATGCCTGCATCTATGACAGGCAGGGTGCTCTTGTAAGAGGGCCAGACTCACCTCTTTAATACGATCAAAAACTTTCATTAAAACCAATGCAATACTACTTTAAACAACACTAATGCTGAACTAATGGCCGCAATCAAGCTTGCGCACGTACGAAGCAACTCTAACTTATGATTGTGACGGTCAACCCAAATTTCTATCTCATCACGAAGTCTGCCTTCTTTTTTAAGCTTCCGAATTTGTTTCCTGGTAAGCTTCCTCATTTGTTTATTATAAATGTTTATTAACTATTTTCAATATATCTAAATTATATTTGTCTAAAAAATATTGCCTAGACTCTAATATAAGCTTCCTAAAAACAGCTTCATTAGCTTTATGTCTTCGGTCTAGTTCATTAAATTGATTCACCAATGCATCTAGCTTATCTTCTTTAGATATATCAAACTCAGGGTTTTCCTCTATCTTTATGTACTTCTTTATTATTTTATCTAATTCTTTTACAGACCACCGATAATAATTATCCAAAATTTCCAACTGCTCAAATAATTTATCTGAGTTCATATGTGGCCCAAGTCAGACTCGAACTGACACTTGAACGATTTTAAGTCGTTTTTCTCTGCCATTGGAATACTGGGCCATCAGGGGTATTTGTAAATTTTTTTACCTTTTTTAACGGTATAATTTCTGATCTCTTTATTTTCTTTGGAAGCCCAGTTCTCAATTGCGTCAAAATTATCTTTAAATTTCTTACTAAAACAACTACGCGGTTTTGATCCTTTGCCAGCCATAAAATTATAATAATAGAATTATTGTTATTTGCAAGGTTTTTCTACCTCCGGTAGGATTCGAACCTACATTGCGCCCAAATCTAGAGCTTCACGAGTATAAGTCGTGGGTCTTAACCAGTTAGACGACGGAGGCAAAAGCCCCCTATCGTATTCGAAAAAATATAGGGTTTTTACTTAAGAGGGTCACCCTAAACCTCACTTGTTTATAGTAGCAGGGCGTCCACGCGAACGTGGGCCACCTCCACCATTCTTCTTACGTCGAGTAAGATAGAAAGCAAAATTGTAATATACATAGCCAACTAGAATAACAATCCAACCAACAAAAAATACATTGATTAAAAAGTTATGCATACATTTAAAATAAATGAAAATTATAAAATATCAAGCGGTTTTTAAAAAAATAACTTGGTAATCTCTTTCCAGATATTTTTTACCCCCGTAAGAATCCAAAAAATACTCGTAAATTTCTTCTGACATTTTTAAATAACATTTAGTAACATAATCATCTTTAGTCACAACAATCATTTCAAAAAAATCATCCACAAGACTAAATTTATCGATGGCCATCATAACAGTCTCTACAATTAAATGCTGAGTCTCAGACCGGTATTTACTGGTATGATACTTTTCCTCTATCTTAAGCCGCAATATAACACGCACATTAATTAAAAATTAAATAAATTATAAATGTTATTAAAATAGGAACAGAAATTATGATTATTCTTAAAAAATCTGAAACTCGTTGATGAAGTGTTTCTTTCTGTCGTCTCAATAGGTATAATGATGCAGCATCTACTTCTAATGATTTATACTCATCATCAGTCATAAATTTATTATACATAATATTGCTCTTAATCAACTTCTTGTTTTATTAAATAGCCGCCTAAAATTTTTGATTCAATAATTAATGTATCTATTATTTCTTTACTAAATTCGCAAGGATCAGTTACACAATCCACAATTAATAAACCCAACAATTTTTTGTTTAAGCATTTAATTGCGGCAATATGAAAACCTCGCACCCCTCTTTCAATCCAAAACGATTTTAATGACATGCCGGTATCAGATGCTTTATCAATGTCATCTATTCCAAAATGTCCTTCTTCTTTTACTTTTCTTAAAACACCCGTGAATAGTGATACTGGTATATTTTGTACTGTGCTTAATTCAGAGGATATTCCATTTTTACAAGCTTCATAAGTTAAGCTTAATTTTTGAAATTTGTTTAATACTCTTTCTGAAGGATAGAAGGACCCGCCATTATGAAATTGAGCAATCCATACTCTATCAAAATTATGTTCAGCTCGAAAACTTTCTAACCTACTATCAATTCGTTCATTTGCGTGTAACATTTTTAAAATTTCATCGGTTTCTTCTTCATCTATTTTAACATCTTGTTTGGTAAATTTTGCTCTTGCCCATGAAGCTACTATGGGGCTTAAAACACCAGTAACAAATGCTATTATCAATGCTAATAGACCATCTGCGGCTTGTTTATTTGCCCATAGTTCATCTATATTCATATAACATTATTTAGTCGGTATTGTACTAGCTTATACAGCAGCTTTAGTTCTTATTGCGTACTGATCAAAGATATAGTAAGCTGTCAAAGGCTCAAAAGTTGAATTGGGAAATGCGTTTGATGTATCTGGTCCTTCAATCCTCACAGATGTAATAGCAGGATATGTCGTTGAATCAGCTTGAGTTAGATTGAATAACGCACTATTCAGTTTGGCTTGAAAAGTATCTACTTTTGTAACAGTCACAGGCATATAATTATTTATGTTCTATACATTAAATAATACATAATAAAAAGCGTAATCTGCCAGGCTAGGACTCGAACCTAGAACACGCAGATCCAAAGTCTGCTGTGCTACCAATTGCACCACCTGGCAAACGAGCCAGAGATCGGATTTGAACCGATAACCCCCTCATTACAAATGAGGCGCACTTCCGTTGTGCTACTCTGGCATTGAATAGGGATGGATTGAACCAACTAGAACTAGTTCTAATTGGCGTGCCCGGCAGGAATCTAACCTGCAACCTGCGCTTTAGAAGAGCGCTGCTCTAGACAATTGAGCTACGGGCACGTCCTGCTCTTCTCAGCTGTGTTACAGGTGCAATTACTTATTATTATCTAATCGTTCGAGTTTGCCAGTTAAAAGATTATAATTCCACCCATCTCGTCCGTGAAAGTTGTCATAAAGATCCATATTAAAATTTATAACTTCACGGTTTGTTTTAAAGTTATCATATGCTATACTATTAATACCGCTTCCATCCATTTTTCCTAACAAATCAAAAAATGCTTGCAAGGAATAATAAGGTTTTTTATTGCCGCTGGAGCCCTGCTCCTTCATATACAATCTTATTTATTCTATTGTATAATTCTGCAGGGTAATAAGTAGCTTCAATTTCTCTAATCTGAGAGTTTAGTTTTTTTATTAACTCTTTTGCACATCTATAGTCAATGTATACTAAATGTCCATCTTTTCTATATCCATCAGGTTTAAAGGATAATTCCAATACAGGTATACGTTGCCCACGAGCTAATACCTTTTCAGTATTAACTATTTTATTAGTTATTGCGTTATATTCTTTTCGTTTTGTCACACACCTATAATAGAAGAGTTTTTATAATAGGTCAAGTTTTATTATTTGGATGATACGCAATTAAGAACAGTTTTGCCATCCTTGGTCTTAGTGCCCACCGGTTTATACCCTTTCCAACAAGGATTACTATTCTTTAATGTTTTTTTTCTTTTCCAATAAAAATACTTTGAACGTTTTCATTACCAATTTTTACAGCTAAAGTATTTGGCTGTACCTGGCTTAGCTGAAGAACACTTGTGTCTGGCTCTAAACGATTTGCGGCGCGTAGGATTAGATTTCTTTATTCTTCTTTTAGGATCTCCGTAATGTACTCTTTTGAGTTTACCGCCAACCCTTGTACATCTCATGTATTTTTTATCTGATCTTGTAGAAGATTGCTGACCAGTTACTTTTGTACATCTAGCACCTTTTTTTTCTTCTATTATTTTATTAAGACTATTAATCTCTTCTGATAATATTTGTGAATATATCTTATCGAACATGATAAGATATTTATATACTCTTATGTTATTTTAGGGAAATTACTTATGCAATACCTTCATATTATCTAAAATACTCCTTTATTCATACTTTAATATATGTGTACCTAAAATATAGTCATGTACGTTTTTTATAATCTTGATAGTTAAATAGGTTCCGTTATTATATAGGTATGTTAAGACAACAATTGAATTCAAACAAAACTTTAATAATCTTGACTAAATTCATCGTTCCTTCATAATAAAAACAATGAAAATGAATTTAATTACTACTAATTTCATACCGGCAGGTGATGTAAAGATTCCTGACATCTATTATAACCGTCTTAAGACCGGTTTTGTAGAAGTGGATGATTTCCTTGGAGGGCAAAACGATTCATGTGGTGGGTTTCTACGCGGAGGCGTTTATATTATTGCTGCAGGAGCAGGTTCTGGTAAAAGTACTTTTTGTCTGCAGATGAGTGAAGCTCTTGTTAAGAAAGGTCATCGTGTTGCTTATGCTTCCGGTGAAGAATCTATCGAGCAGCTCGCATTTACTTGTAGACGTTTAGGTGTTAGTTCGGTACCAATTGCAGTTCAATCAGATCTTGATACTCTTTGTGAGAAGATGAAAGATCTAGATATTATAATTATTGATAGTTTTCAAACTATATCTATTAAGAAACACATGTCTTCTCGTAAGAAAGAATTACTTTGTATTGCGACTATTTGTCAAAAAGCTAAACAATATCAATGCACAGTTGTCGCGCTGTGTCACTTAACTAAGGCAGGTATATATAAGGGGTCCACCGCTGTTCTTCACGGGGTAGACGCTTGTATTAATTTACATGTGGATGAAGAAGACCCCGGTAGTCGTATCTTTACTTGGAGCAAGAACCGATTTGGTCCTGCTGATCGTGAAATGATGATTACTCTGACTCGTAACGGCTACGATTTTACTACTCATATTTCTCATACCTCTGAAATTGTTAAACCAAAAAACCCTATTCAACTTGTAGCAGTTGAGAGTAAGTTTGACAAATTTAAGAAGAAGTTGTCTTAAGAAATACAGTATATCGATCGTTTAATGGTACAATATCAAAAATATGGTCTTGAAGAATACTCTTAATATTATTTTCTGTAATATACGTCCAATCTACTTCACCCTCACCTCCAGACCCGAACAATCTATGATCATCAATAATTATAATGTCTGGTTGGTTCCTATTTTTTATATATTTCAATTCATTCAATAGCGGAACGTCAATAGTACCTCGAGCTGTATTCTCCTTTGACCAATGACTATCAAGAAAAAAGATTACAGGTTCATTTATTTCTGCGCACAACCGCTTTAAAACTTCATCTGAACTTCCATTAATAAAATTAATATTATTGACATTATTTTGTTGGGCAGTATTCTTGCAATGATCATAAAAATGTTTAGACAATTCTATAGTATGGATAAATTTAAAATGCGGGGCTATTGCAAAAGTAGTTGATCCTATATGAGTTCCAGTTTCTACAAAAGTATTAAAATTAATTTTTTTATACTCAGTTTTTATATTTTGTTTATAATTAACAATTTCTCGAATGTCATCAAACGTTAAGCGACCCATACACTATTATATTAACTTATGTATCAACAAAATCAAACCAAAATTTTATTTGGTAGTTGACTTGATCTTAATTTCCGGTATAATGTATGAACAATAAATGCAACATCAACTACTGCGAAAGGAGGTAAACATGAACGCAACTGCAACTCTCACTAAGACGTCGAGTAAGCGAGAGGTCACCCCTCGTTTGACTTGCTTGATCACGGGTCAGAGCCGCCTCACTAATCAGGCTTATTTGGAATCCAAGTCCCAGAAAGCCGGTTCGGTGGAGGCCTACCTTAACAATTATATCAGTCGCGCAGCTCTTAAGCTGCTCCGCGCTGGTAAGACGGTTGAGGAGACTCGTCAGGAGCTAGGTGTTTCGGACTATAACAAGTCCGTTTCAGCTGAGGTCCTGAAGCGAGCCATCGCTCTTAACGGCAAGCACCGCTCTGAGTAATCATCGGTACTGACGGATTAAATAGGGCAAGGTTATCCTTGCCCTATTTTTTTTTGTATTAGACTATAGGTAGAGGGCACAAGAAAAATGAATTAGCTTTAATTACCAGCTAGTGGTATGTACTAATTCGGCTTGTTTACTTTTTACGAAATTAAGAACAAAAGCCAGCGGAGCTACAGCTTTTCCATGATCAAACTTTTTAATAAAGTTTTGTGCTTCTTCTGGAAGAGATGCACGATAGGTATTAATTTTCCCTCTTTTATTAATTGTTTTAATGGTGCAAACGTTGTGTAGAACGCTTACATCTTTTAGATTTAGCTGTTTGTTTCTTTTTAGTGTCCTTGCAATAGCGCAGTCTTGTGGATTTGCTTGTTCGCCGTTCTTAATATCGCTGTTTGAAACATGTAGTTTCAATTGCTTCATATGTTATTTAGTCTTAATAAACTTATTTGTCCAAATAATTTATATTGATTTATGTATTTTATTATTATAATAAAACTATGGCAGCTGAAGCAAAAGAGAAACCCATTGTTAAACCCTTGAATTGTGGAGGACACGGTATTTTTACCACTGATCCAAAAAGCAAGCAATTAATGCAAACTGGTTATATTGGTGCTAATTTAGACTTAAAAGGCTTCCTCCCTCCAGACGCAGTTATTCAAAAATAATACTAGCTCTACTAAATATAGTATGGCAAAAGATTTTGCTCTACTAGCTGAAGCTTATACTTCTATATATGAAGACAGCGGGATAACAGGTATAGTAGCTTCTCCATTACCCTCTTCGACAAATATCACTCAACAATCCAATTCGCCCACATCTTTTAACTTACAATCAAAAGATTCTTCAAAATTAATTAAAAATTTAAATGATATGTATTTAAAGATTAAAGAAAATTCAACCATTTTAATTCGTAATAATATTGCAGGGGCTAAGGAGCAATTTGATAATCAAAAGGTATTAGTGGGTCAAACTATAGCAAGTATTATTTCCTACACTTCAGATTCGTCTTCTTCTAATGTATATAATGGATTAATTAGCGGAATAGATAAAGATTTAGTACCATTTGTTAAAAAATAACCTGCTTGACAACTCTAATAAAAGCAGCCACAAAGTAATAAATATTAATATGAACGTTGACAACAAATTAATGTTTGAAAGCTTTATACATAGTCGTTTAGCTATTGTTGAAGAAAAAAAGAAAAAACACGATTCTCGTAGTACTGATCCTGAAGCTGATATTGATGGTGATGGTAAAAAAGGTACACCTTCTGATAGGTATCTAGCAAATCTTCACACAAAAGTTCTTCAAGCTACTCAAAAGAAAAAAGAAGCAGAAGAAGCTGAAGTAAAGATGCGCGGAGATAGGGCCACAGCAGCTGCACACAAATTACTTGCTGACCTGAACAAAACGTTTTCTACACAAGAATGTGAAGATATTTTAAGAAAAGCGCTAGACACACATCTAACTGCTAAAAATGGTCATTCTGTTGAAAATTCAGAAGTTCCTGTAGCATAAGTGATTTCTTCTCGCGTAAGTATAGAGCGAGACCCTGAGAATAAAAAACTAGAAAAAAATTTGCTTCAAAAAATGTCTACTATTATTGCTCAAAATAATCCTCAAGAAAAAATATCAGTTTCAGCAGTTAATATACATCAGGTATCGGTTGAAGATGCTATTAAAGAGTTACTAGCTGTAGAGACTAAATAATTACATGATCAATAGCTATTTTGTTATTGAGAAAGAAATAAACGGGGAATGGGAAGATTGGGTTGTTTTCAGAGAAGAAAATACACTAGATGAAGCAATAGAAACATTTATATGTAGCGAAAACTATGACAAAGAATCTACTTATCGTATTATCAAAAGAACTGATAAAATTATACCAGACGCGGTTATAGGAAAGTATTAATAAGTTATAAGAATAGAACTTATAACCTATTATTTAATTACTTAGCAAAATCGCCAAGATCACGAACAAATGTATATTCGCCCGGCTTAGTAACCAAGGTATCGAACACTTCATCTGCTTCATCGGCCATAGCAGCAAAAGGAGACGCAACTGCAAATAGACCAAAACCGCCGACTGTTACGGCAGCTCCAAGAGGTCTAACTACCAGAAGATCACCCACTGCGGCAAAGCCGCGCTCTACTGACCACTCGCCTTCATCACATGGATTACAGGCGCTTGAATCAGCCAAAGCAAACGTAGCCAGCATTAAGCTAACTACTAAAGAGGCTAATAATTTATTCATAGATTTATTTATAAAATAATTTATATAAAAATCAAGCTGTTCTCTTTTCCCAATGCCAAGCTCACGGGGAATATTATTAAAACCATATTTGGCCGCATTAGCTTTCAGCCATTCAACAGATCCAGGATTAGATTTAACATTTAAATCTACAGCTCGTCCAAGACCATGGTTAGATGTTCCGGGTTGAGCGGCTCTTCCTCCTTGCGAATATAACCCAAAACGTCTTGCCATATCTACTTGTTGCTCGAAACTTCTATATGCATTATTAATTGATAAATTTATACCTTGCATAGCAGCTGCGGCCTTCATAACTTTAAAGCTAGAAGCTACATCAGGTGCTAGAAAATGATTAGGTTCAACCTGAACTAATTGAGAAGGATCACCTGTATTTAACCTACCATTCATGCCTCGCGAAGGAATGTTGGCTGTAGATATATTACGGGTAATTATAGACGGCACAGGCGCTATATTTTGTCTGGGCGATGCAAGCTGTACAGGATAAGATTGAGCTGCTACCTTTTGTACAGCTGGTCGTAGTCCAATAGATCTAGAAGCATTTACATTAAAGCTAGCTTCTAAAACAAATACTCTAAAAGACCTCATATAGTATTTATTGTTTGCAATATTAATATTAAATTATAAAATAATTAATGAAGGGACTCTTGCTCGGCATATTACCATGTCGGGGACGCAAACAGACCACATTAGAATGTGTTACTCGACTAGTATATACTGCATCTTTAGAAACATATCCGTGGAAATTAGTAGCGGTATCTGGTAAAGAGGATAGAGATATTGTTAAAGCGGTAAGTAAACTTGGTGCCATTCCTTTAGTGGATGAAAATAGAGATAAATTGACCTATTGGGAAGCATTACAATTTGCTACAGATACATTTACTGAATTTCCTCTTCTGGCAAACCTTGCAAACGATATTCTTCCTTGTGGAAGCTGGTTACAAAGGGGCTTAATTGCCTATGATAAAGTTATCGGTAGAAATGAGCAAGGTTTAGTAGGATTTAACGGTGATAGCCATGGCTCAGAGGACGCTTGTCATTTTATAATTCATCGAGAATTACTTAAAAAATATGGTGGATGGCCAACATGGTATAACCATAATTTCGGTGATGCAGAGTTATGTGCTAGAGCAATAGAGGATAAAAAATATCATAAAGAGCCTTGGGCTATACTTTATCATAACCATGCATATTTTTATGGTGAAGAGCGTAACGATAATATATACCGTGAGGGGAGAAAATTTGAGAAAGAAGATGCAGAGTTATACAGAAAACGCAAAGCAGACGGCTGGCCTGCTTTAAAAAAAGAAATACCAGAAGTTAAGTTTGCATTTAATTTTGAGCCTGTAACTGTTACTTACACGTAAATAAATCTACTATGGTAGATCTTAACTGCCAATTCTTTATTACTTCTATGTTTAGGAGCAATTTGTTTATTTTATAATAATGAAGTAGATTTGGATTTTAATTGAGGGAATTTGTACAGCTTGGACACCTATACTACAAAAGCTGTCAAGCTATAACTATTGTATTTTATAAATAATATAGATTTAGTCAATGAAAACGTTTAAAGATTACATTGTCGAAAAGGGTATACATGACCCGGTAAGACCTGGTATATTAAAACGCCAGACTAAAGGTAGAATGACTTGTTCAAAAGCTAGAGCTCTTAAAGCTAAGCAAAAAAATAAAGGCAATCATACAGCTAAGGCAGCTCAACGTTACCTCAATTATCACTGCCAATGAAACTAGAGCAAGTATATTTACAGATGATACAGGAGAAGGTTAATAATAGCCCTGCTCCTGTGCAACGCAATATTGAAGCGTTTAAAGAATATCTAAAAACCAAGAATAATATATTATTTTTAACCACATCAAACCGATGGGAAGGGCATGAAGCAGATAAGCCCAAGAGCACATTGCTTGCTTATCATTTAAGAAATGAATTGGCTGATAAAAACATAAAACTAATTGAAGTGCCTCAACTTACCATTCATTGTTGTGAGGGCAATGTTTCCTCTCGTTTTGGTAATCATTGTGGTACTAGGGATGCTGTTTTAAAAGATAAAGATAAGAACCCCTCTGGGCAGCACCGGTGCTGGGCTTCTATTAATAATAAGAATGATGAATTGTGGAAAATATCTAAACCTTTGTTAGAGTCAGATTGTGTTGTATTTTTTGCAAGTATAAGATGGGGTCAAGCCAATAGCATATATCAAAAATTAATTGAACGTCTTACTTGGTTAGAAAACAGACACACTACCTTGGGTGAAAAAAATTTACTGGACAAAATAGATGCAGGCTTTGTTGGAATAGGCCACAATTGGAATGATCAAACTGTTGTTGATACACAAAAGCAGGTATTGAAATTTTTTGGATTTAATGTACCTAAATCCTTATCATTTTGCTGGCAATACGAAACCAATGCAAATGATGAGACCAAGGAAGGTTATAAGAACGATCCTAAAACTTTTGAAAAAGTATTTGACTTTAAGCTGTTCCCCAACGATAAATAATAAGCATGAATAAAGATAGCCATTTAATATTTGAAGCTTATATGAGCAATGCTCTTAAAGATGCAGACGGGGTAGAGATTGTTAACCCTAATGTGCGTAAGTTTGATAGCAATTTTGATCTAGACGAATACCTACAAAGAATCTTGTATAGTTACCAAAAGTATCAAAACCCTGGTGGTAATCCAGATAAAGAGAAGTTCGTAAAGGCAGTAGATAGTATTTGGACAGGCACCCATCCACAAGCATTACTGAATTTACACCAAGAATTATTAAAAATAAAGGGAGGAGAGCAGGGTGGTTATAATCCCAAGAAAAAAGACTTCCACTCATATTTAAAAGATTGGTTACAAAAAGAAGCTTTGAGTAAGGTTTGGAGTAAAATATCTATTAATAGTGAAGAAACGCCTCAACAGTATGCAAAAGATATGCAAAAAGACTATGCACATGAAATGGAAGTGAAGGGAGAACGAGAAGAAACAACCAATACAAAGAGACAGAAAGATAATGAATCAAGATGGATGAGTACTCTTAGCAAGTTTTTTCAAAAAGAATATAGACGAGAAGGTACTGATCCTTATTTAGAATTTTTTGAAGAATATTCTCCTCATTATGAAGACTGGGTAATAAAGAAATTTTCAGATATGTATAATCAAAACCATGCGTCTGATCCAGAATCTAAGATAGACGTGGAACATTTTATAAAGATTAAAAACGAATTGAAAGATAAGAAAGATGCTGAAAATATAAAACTTCAATCTAACTCAGAAGATGAAGAAAGAAGACTTGATCCCAAGTGTTGGAAAGGCTATCATAAGCAAGGCACCAAGATGAAGGGCGGAAAGAGGGTGAATAATTGTATAAAGAACAAATGAAGTTTGATAGGATAGTGTTTGATATCCAATTCGAGATGTTTGTTATAGGAAGATATTCACTCTATACTTCTTCTGAAGTAAGTGAAAATATATAGCTGTAGTAGCTTACACATAATATATGAAAATACTACTACTATTTTTATATTTTACTTCTTTAGTCTATAGCCAAGATTTATACGATTGGGAAATAACAAGAGTATTAGATGGTGATACAGTTGAAATAAATGTAGATTTTTTACCAAAAGAACTTGGAAATAAATTATATGTTAGAGTGTGGGGTGTTGATACCCCTGAAAAAGGATGGAGAGCCAAAAGTAAACATGAAGGTGAATTAGGTTTGAAAGCATCTGAATTTACTAAACAAAAAATTGCAGATGCCAAGGATTTAAAAATTCAATTAATTATGTGGGATAAGTTTGGGGGCAGGGTACTAGGCGATGTTATCATAGATGGAATGAGTCTCAGACAACTTTTACTGGATAATGGCTATGCTAGAGAGTATTATGGTACCAAGAAAGAATCTTGGGATACATTTAAATGAAATTTTGTAAACGAAGACGATTAACGTATACAGGTATAAACAATATTATAACAACAACTGATTATATTACATTTGCTGATGTAATTGAATTCCATGGTAATAAATTTGCCAATCAATGGAGAGAGTTCATTAAAACATCAAAAACATTTACAGTGAATGATCAAGAAGTCTTTTATTATGCAGATTATAAAACAGTCGCAATGACCACTCATATGTATTTAGACTTGATTTAATAACTTTTTTATTATTATATATATATGGCTAAAATTAATAGAGTTTCGGCTCAACCTCAATACCATAAAGTATTAATTACGGTTGATGACCCTGGTTGTTTATTTTCTATAACCCCACATATTGAATATAAACGGGTTTTTAAATCCTATTCTACTACTACCGCTATTAGAGCTGCGGCTAACTATTGTAACAAATATATGAAAGAATATCCCGGGGTAAAATTTAAATATTCAACTAATACTGTTGAACCTTACTATTATTCCATCTTATTTCAGCGTCAAGAAGAAAAAGATTGCAGTGTTGTAAAAACCAGGCTATAATAAATGTATGAAAATAAACACCGTCTATTACGACGGTAAGGATGGTACTTTAAAGAAGTACGGGGACAATCAAAATACCCGCAAAGGTATTTACGGCGAAGACATTTGGGAAGCTTTTGCAAAAAAACAATATGATAAGGTAGAACGTCTTACTGATCAAGAATCTCAGTACTCCGGTTTTGATTTTAAATTTAAAAAGAACACATGGAAACGTTACTATACAGCAGACGTTAAGAGTAATATGAATTTTAAAGGTGAATTTTTTATTGATGTACGTCATTCTGGGTGGCTATTGAGTAGATACAAGAAATGTGATAGGATTGTTCATTTATGTATTGACAATATGAAAGCTTGTCAATATGATAGAATAATGATGGCTAATTATGTGCGGGAAAATATTGATATTACTAACAGTTATATTCGCAAAGGTCTTTTTAAAGGATACCTGCTTCGTTTCAGTATATCAAAAGGTCTCAAGTTGTTTCCTGGTCAATTTCAAGTGTATACAATGAAAAATATTGAAATTGTCGATAAGACTTTTAATTCCTTCATGGAACCACTTCGATTGCAACAAGAATATGATTTTGAATTATAAAGTTGCATAAAATCTGAATTCCTTCACAATATTTAAAGAGTTGGAAGTACGTGAATAAAAATAACACGAGCGTGTTAAACATGAAACGGAAGACTCTACAAGGAGATATGAACAAAACTACTAATACTTTGCCGAAGCTTACCTGCTTGGTAACCGGTAAAACCCGTAACTCTAACATCAAGTACCTTGAGGCTAAAGCTTCTCGACTTGACGTGGCTGTTGATATTCTTATCAACAATTACGTTTCCCGCGATGCTCTCAAGCTTTTGCGTACTGGCAAGAGCTTTGAGCAAATTCGTCAGGAAGTTATTCCTGTTGACGGGTTCACTCCGCGTGTTCACACGGTTGATCACGCCGAGCTCTTGCGTCTTAATTCCAAGGGCAAGCACTCCAAGGAGTAATTAATTAGGGTCTAGTTCAATCCTAGGCCCTAATTTATTTTATGAGGCTGTTTCTTCTTTGCATATTTTTGTCATCCTCGTTATATGCATATGATAGCGAAAGTTACGTTGTAGAAATTAATAAGATCAGAAGTAAGTTTAAGCTCTCCCCAGTAGCTCTTAATACTGATTTATCTCAAATAGCTCAAAGATGGTCTTCATATCTACTTAAACAAAATAGGTTTGATCATAGATCTGACTTACGTTCATTTTTAATTAACTACCATATTATAACTGAAAACCTCTTTAAAAGTAATATTAACCCATCTCCAAAACATGTTATTAATGCGTGGATGAATAGTAGCGGTCATAGGGATAATCTTTTAGACAAAGAAACTACTATAGTGGGTATAGGGATTAGTAACAAACGAGGGGTATATATTGTAGTATATAATGGTGCTGATTTATGAGAATTATTTTAATAATATTGCTTAGCACTATATTGTCATCGTGCTCTACTACAGATGGCGTCAAATATAGTTTTTTACCTACTAATCAAGAAGATAATATAAACTGGGAATATAGTAAATACAACCTTATGGATTCTCCTGATGGGAGTAAAGATCCAAACTCTAAGATAAAAATTTGGAAAGCAACATATTAATGGAGCATTATTTCTATAAAATACAAGGATGGTTTACATATCCTAAGCTTTATTCAACAGTTGTAAAATACGCGGATAATAATTTTCATTTTGTTGAAATAGGTTCATGGAAGGGAGCATCAGCTGCATTCATGGGAGTAGAAATTATTAACTCTGGTAAAAAAATAATTTTTGACTGTATTGATACTTGGGAAGGCAGCGAAGAGCATTTGGATGAAAAGTCGCCATTTTATGAGCCAACTCTAAAAACAAAAGATGGTTTGTATAATTTATTTTTACAGAATATTAAACCAGTAGAAAGTGTAATTAATGTTATAAAAAAAACATCTATTGATGCATCAAACATGTATAATAAAGAATCGCTAGATTTTATATTTATCGATGCATCTCATGACTATAACAACGTTTGTTCAGACATTAAAGCATGGCTTCCAAAATTAAAGATGCGAGGTATTCTAGCCGGACATGACGTAAGCTTTGATGGGGTGAAACGAGCCGTAGAAACTGTCATAGGAACTAATTATGCTACACCAGGGGAAGATGTGTGGGTTTATAGAAAATAATGAAATTTTTATTTATTCACAGCTCATCTCATGGAATAGATTATCAACCTGATTGTCTATTGATAGGTTTAAAAGAGATTTTTGGTAATAATGTAGTAGATGTTTCGAGAAGACATTATCTTTATAAAGATTTTCCTCAAAATAACTTATCTCAATTATATGGGAAGGGGTTTACTGTTACAAGATTATTTGATGACGATACGGATAGAACAGATATTGAACAAAAAATTAAAGCCAAATATTTTGATTATGTTATATACGGTAGTATTTTTAGATGTTTAGATTATTTCGAATTAGTTACTAATTACTATTCTCCAGGAAGAATTATATGCATAGACGGTGAAGATGAACCTAATTATCATAAAGATTTGTTTGAGAAATTTCCATATTTTAAGAGGGAAAAATATGATAATTTTACCAAATCGTTTCCAATATCTTTTGCAATACCTTCATGTAAAATTTCTGAGCCTTCAAAAAAACTTAAAGATCTAGCACATATTATACCTGGTGATAAGTCTACCTATATATATCTTAATGAAGCAAGTTATTATGATGATTATAAAAATTCTAGATTTGCTATAACTACTAAAAAATCTGGATGGGATTGCATGAGACATTATGAAATACTTGCAAATGGATGTATACCTCTATTTTCTGGATTAGAAATGTGCCCTGAAAATACTCTTAAAATATTTCCTAAAGATATTTGCATAAGAATATTAGCAGAAAACCTAGTAGTCACTGGCAATATAAAGCGATTGTCAAGTGAGTTCATTAATTATAAGTATGATGATTATCTGTTAAAAATATTTAATTATACCAAAACATATCTTACAACTACACATCTGGCACATAGATTCTTAGGCACCATATTGCAATGGAACCAATAATTAACTCAATATATTATCATTGCTATTGTATTAATGATTTTTATTCTAGATTTTTAAAATCATATTTAAAGATAGAAAAATCTAACTTAATATCAATCATAAACAATATTAATATTATTTGTATTGGTGACTCAAGAGGCAATTTTAATGGTATCAATAAAGTAAACGTAATACAGTACCATGGTACTGCTTTATCTGAAGCAGTTACTTTAAATTACATGAAATTAACTACAGAAGCTAATAATGTTCTATACTTTCATAGCAAGGGAGTAACTAGAAATAACAATAAAAATGTTGAAGACTGGATTGATTATATGGAATATTTTTGTATAGAAGATTATAAAAATAGGATTGCTGAATTGCAAAATAATGATGTGACTGGAGTAAATTTGCAGCAATTCAACAATCAAAAACATTACTCAGGTAATTTTTGGTGGGCTACCGGTAATCATATTAAAACTTTAAATTATTGCAATGAAATAGATAGACACAAAGCAGAAATGTGGGTTTGTTCAAACCCAACTGGAAGATATAATTGTGCATATAAAAGCGGGATAGATCATTATCAAAATCAATACGTTAGAGAAAATTATACAAAACAGTTGCCGATAATTTAGATTCATGTACAATCATAATATGAAAACTAAAAGCAAGCATAAGCCAGTAGAGTCGCCGTTTATTGGGCAACATGTTACAGAGTTTCATTATACAGATCGTGATGCATGGGAGGTTATCGAGGTTATTAGCCCCCGTCGTATAAAAATTCGTGAGCTTGATGCAGAATGCATTCATAAACCAAAAGAATTTTACCCAGGAGGTTTTAGCGGTCATTATGCTGATAATTATGATCAAGAGTATAAGCTCTCCAGTAACCCTAAAAACAAAATTAAAATCTTAAGTTGGAGAAATAAAGCTAAGCGCTGGTGTGAGGTAGGACAACAAACCCGCTATAGTAAATTTGGTCTTCATCAAAAAGGTGAACAAGCTACATATTTTTATGATTACAACTTCTAAAGTAAAAGATTACATAGATTCAGGCCATGATCATTATGAAGTGGCAAAGTGGCTTATTAATACTGAGATTCATAAGCACGCTCCAGTTGATCTTGATGATTTAGCTGATACTGCAACTGTAGGAAATGAGATTGAAGCTATTGTAGAATGTTTGGATCAAGATGATATTCAAAGTGCAATTGATATTTCTGAAGATAGCGCAATAATTATTCTCGAGGAAGAAGGGTTTGAGCTAAATAATGAGTGAGAAAAGTTTTAGAAGTTTTAATAAGTATGTTTATATTATATCCATTAGTGTTTGTTTTAAAATTATATAATAAATATTATGACACAAAATATTTCTTCAGAACAAAAAGAAATAGTTTCTCAGCTCGTTTTATGTAAACTTTTTGTAACAAAATACAGCGAAATGTTTTATAAACAATTAAATAATATTTCTAGCAACACTAAACTTGTCATACACAATAATAAAGAGCTAGATCAATTATATGATTTATTTTTAGATTTTATTATTGACTCCAGGCAGTATCTAGACTATAATAGAAATAATGAAAGTGGTAATAGAGTTTGACGTAGAGAGTACAGAGTTTAAAAACAACTACCACTCTGCTTTAAAAAATATTATGAGCAAGATTGAGTTTGCTCTGAAATATAATAAAAAAGAGAAGTTTATTGCGGTTATGAGAGAAAAACCAGAAGAAATGAGAGCGGTTCTCACGGATAAGTTTGGACATACAATTGGCTCAGTTATTATTGAGAAATAAACTTGAGATTTTATAAAATTCTTTTATAATACAAAAAATGAAATATTTATTTGAAATGTATGAATTTGGAAAAAAAGGACAAATCTTTCTAGGCTATAAATCGATTGTTGCTTCCAATAACGAGGAGGCAAAAACTATTGCTGAAGCTAATCTTCCGGAAGGAGTGATGCTCGCTCAAATCTACATTTCTCAGGAGCTATAATATGTCTAATCCGGTTACACTTCGAGAATTTTCAAATAGTTTAGCATTAGAAATGGTTTTAACTTCTATTGTTAACAACAATAATATTTTAAACGATATTATTGAAGATATAGAGATAAGATTTAAAACAAAGATAGATAAAGAAAAGCTTGTCAATTATCTTAGTGCTATTGAGCCCTGCGTTGAAGGTATCTATAATGTTTAAAGATAAAGCCATAATTGCTGTTGTTTTGTTGAGCTTGTTTTTTGTAGCATGGATCCATTGTCCTAAGCTTAACAACAAATGCCCTGTATTGCTGCTAAGAAGCATTATTAATAAATGAAGGTTTTTATTAATCTTCTAAAAGATACCCTCATTGATTGTTATAATATTTTGTTTTTGTTTTTTATAGCATTCTTATTAGGGTGGATGTATGGGATTTTATGGCATTTATTTTCTCATTCATAAAGCAACTATTTAGTCGCCCAGCAAAACAATCTTCAACAGGTCCAAATACTCTTGAGGAGCTATTAAAGCAATTTGATTTACCACCTAAAATTAAATCAAACGATAAAATAATACAAGAGTTTTTGGTCAAAATAACAATGTACAACCTAGAATGGGAGATGCTTAAAATGGATTCAACTGTGTTTTATTTAGGTTCAACCCGTACTAATTCCGGTGATATTGTTCATATAGACTTTGTTCCGTGCAGTGTTCGTCCAGATGTAATGTATTGTAATATTGGAAAAAATTAATAAAATTCCAAGAATTGGATTGAGTAATTTTTATTTCGTCCAAATAAAAAAATAAAAAAACTAGTTGCATCTATCTCTAGTTATATTATACTAATAATAGTTCATTGACATCTCTTCTGCAGGAAGTAAAGGTTGGGACCTCGAAGGAAATCCTGAATAGTCCAACGCCATGACCCATAGGCGATCACAGATAGATATATCTGTTTAAGCAGGAGTATATGAAAGATAGCAGCATAATAACATAAGACTATCCTATATATTATAACGTATTATAATAATAGATAATTCATATTATAAGTTCAGTAAAACGAACGACGCTCTAGACTAGTATTACGCGTTTTAAGGCTGAGTTGATAGATAATCAATCAACAAAGTATATAGGCCGATAGCACTTAACTTAGCTGGAAGTTACAGCAAAACAATTCGAATACAGTGCAATTAACGCGGCAGAAGGATGTTTTTTTTTTAATTTTTTTCCTTTAATACATTCCAACAATTATAGTATAATCAATTTATTGGGCCTATAGCTCAGCGGTCAGAGCGTGGCACTCATAATGCCTTGGTCCAAGGTTCAAATCCTTGTGGGCCCAATTATAAATATTATGTGCCGCCTTCCGATTCAATTATTGATTTAATTTTGAAATTAAAAAAAAATAATAATCTCTCACATAAAGATTGTATTCAATTATTAAAAAATGCTATAAATCAATTACAGTTAATAGAAGCTCAAAGAAAAATAGATGAAGTAAGTTTAGGTTATTTAGACAATCCGTGGTTTTAATTTAATCTTGACCATGTAAAGTAGTTTGTTAAATAAAGTAATGAAAATAATTGTTACAGGATCTCTTGGCTTGGTTGGTATGGCAGCATGTAAACGATACTTAAAGGAAGGACATGAAATTGTGGGCATAGATTGTAATGCGAGAAAAGAATTTTTTGGAGAGAATGGTTCAACTGCACACAAAGAGACAGAATTACAGGATATTGGTACATACAAACATTTTTCTATAGATATTGCCGATAAAATGGCAGTAACAAATGTGTTTAGCAAAGGGTTTGATGCAGTAATTCATTGTGCCGCACAACCAGCACATGATTGGGCAACACAAAATACACGTAGAGATTTTGAGGTTAATACATTAGGAACATTAAATGTTTTGGAATCTGTAAGAAATATTAATATTAATGCACCGGTAATTCACGTTTCTACATCTAAGGTTTATGGTGATAATCCTAATAGGCTTCCGCTAACGATTGTTGAAAAGCGACTTGATTTACCATTACATCATGAATTTTATCAAGGGTTACCAGAAACTTTTAGTATTGATAACTGTCTTCATAGTTTTTTTGGAGTATCTAAAAGTGCGGGTGATTTATATGCCCAAGAATATGGTAAACATTTAGGATTAAAAATTGGTATTTTTAGACCGGGCTGTATAACTGGTTCTGATCATCAAGGTGTACCCTTACATGGGTTTTTGTCTTATCTTACTAAATGTTTAAAAAATAATATTGAATATACAGTAATAGGGTATGAGGGATACCAGGTTAGATGCAACATACATGCAGATGATTTGGTAAATGCATTTAATTACTTTATCGCTAATCCTAGGCCAGGAGAAGTTTATAATATGGGTGGAAGAGAACTGAGTTGTTCTATCCGCGAGGCTATTGTTAGCTTAGAAGAACTTTCTGGCAAAAAGCTTAAATGGACATATACAAATAATGCACGAACTGGAGATCACAGGTGGTACATTTCAAATACTGTAAAATTTAGAAATCACTATGGCTGGAAACCTTTTAAAACGTTGAAAGATATATATTTAGAATTAATAGAAAAAGCTTGATTTAAATTAAGATTCCGTCATAATATAGGTATGATGAAAGTTAAACAAAATTATAGTCTGTTAGTTTATATGAAGAAGAAGTACGCTTATACAAAGCGTGAAGAACAAATGGAGGTTCTTGCTAATGCGCTTGGAGGCAAGAATATTGGTGGAGGTACTGATCTTACTAGCGGTGACCGCGACCAACAGTTTTATTTTAAAAATATCAAGGATGCTCACACGTTTCTTGACTACCCTACTGTTAAAGAAGCTATTAAAAGTAAATACGATCTTGTGGAAGTATCATGACTTACGCTCGGCTACGCGATGTGTTAAATATGCTTGATAAAAGTCAGCTTGATCAAGAGGCTTATTTCTTAATTAATGGCAAGCTACAAAAAATAGATTATGTAGATTCATTTAATGGAGATGCAAAAATTGCAAGTAAGTTTAATTCAACCCCCCACCAAATTTTTATTACTAACAATAAGGAGCTATAATGGGTTCTGTGGATAACAAAATAATGGAAGACGCTCTTAATGATTTGAGAGAGCAAAACAGCACACTTCGTAAAAATTTAGATAAACATATTCAAATTGGTACAGAGTTTTCTGGTATCATTAACGAGATGCTTGGTTATGTAGAGAAAAAAGATAAAGAAGACTATTTATATTTTGTTAAAATGGTAGAGAAAGCATTAGAAAGGAACAGATGAGCGCATACATTTACAAAGTGGTTAGCCCCAAGAAGTTTGCTTATATGGATATTCAGATTAACCCTACAAAATCTATTTGCAGCAAAGTATATCATCTTAAATTCTGGTACAAGCCTAATGCTCTTCCTGATTATAATTCTAAAGAATACCACAAGGTTTGTGATGCTTTAACTAGACAAGAGCTCAAGACCAAGAACGAATTTAAAGGTATTGATATCAATTATGGTATTATTGTATCTGATAGAGACAAGGGTATTGGTACTCCTGTTGCGCTTCCGGGAGAATACTTTGGTGTGTATCAAGTCATTGATATGAAGTCTCACCGAGTTGAAACCAACTCTTTGGACAATGTAATCTCCATAAATGATGAATGTTTTTATTTAAAATATCACAAAGCCATGGCTCTTAGTAAAGCTCAAATCAGACATATGAAAAGAGATGAGAAGGCCATTAGATTGTTAGAGCAAGGAGTGATTCAATATGCCTAAAATGTATCAAAAAAAGAAGTTCAAAAGTAAGAAACTTGCCAAATGTAAGTATGAATATTCTACATGGATGGGAGAAGATTTGGGATGGGTTGATACTTTTAGAGATATTGAAGGAGAGAAAGCTTTGGAGGCTTATTATAAAGCTAGAGCTGACTATGAGGAAAGAGATTTTCAACGCAAAATGGGTTTGTGGAATTTAGACTACAAAAGACTTCGAGAGTAGGAGGCAGACTCTATTTGCTGAGACTGAATAGACTACACCCAGCGCACTAGGCACATAGCCCAGAAAGCGGGGATAAGTTTGTAATCGTACCTCCGCTCTTGATTAATTTTTATAAATAACAATGAGTAAAATTTGGGATACACTTATTGAAATACAAAATGTGTTGCAAACACAATTTCAAAGCTCTGGTACAGAGATAAAAGAACCTGGTATGGATCGATTTAATCAACCAGGATGGATTAACAGGGTATGGACATCTGATAATTATCGTAGAGCGCATATTGATGTTGTGGATGCTCGAGATGATAAAGGTCTTTGGATGATGCATTGTTGTATTTTTCCTCATGTACATAATGATGCTCCCATATTTGGTTTTGATGTAATTGCTGGTAAAAATATTATTACAGGATGTTTTCATGATTTTAGTGTTACAGTGAATAAAAATCATGACATGTGTATTTGGTTTGCTGAATATGTAAAGCAATTTTCATGGCGCAAGGTTAGAGAATTGCCCCCATGGGCTAATCGCATATTTTCCCCTAGCATGGTGGCTGCTAGTCATGTCACTAATGAAGCAGAATTACATCAAATTTTTCATATGGCAAAGGACACATCTTCATATTATTTGCAACATGTAGGTGTATCTAACCATAGAGGGGTAAACTCTACATCAGCTCAAAATTATTATGCTATAAATCAAAAAGAAAATCCTCATACACCCCGTGTCATGTCCAAATTAGGACTTAATGAAGAAGATATTAAACTATTCATTCAGAATTGCTTGTTTCCCGAGATATGAGCTGATTAAAATTTAATAAATGCTTTTTTTGCCTATGCCCTTGATTTATTTTAAATTCATGTATAATAAATTATGAGTAAAAAGCCAGATGTAAAGTTAAATGTAGACACCATTCATGTCGGTCCTTTTAAGGCTGTTAAGTATTATGAAGCTCAAATTGAAGGCCCAGATAAATGGATGCAGACATTTGCAGATATCGGCCGTAAGGTAATTACGGAAGATCAATACCGTAACATTGGTTTTATTCATGTTATTGAGAATGCAGTAAATAACGAATTTAAGCTTGAGTCATTAAAGAAGTATAAGAAAAAGAAGTGAGCAAGTATACATTTACATCTGACTTTGTTCCTGATCAGCTTGATAGGAGCAATAGAGGTATTAAGGTTACTCATGAATTTGAGGCTGATACTATAGAAGAAGTATGTACTCAGTTTGAGGACTTTCTTAGAGGTGTAGGATTTCACTTTGATGGTCATATAGATTTTGTAGATGATTATCCAGTTGATAAAGATGTTGAAGAGAAGGAAGAATGGCCTTTAACAGATACAGATACTAAAGATATTCCTGCTCCTGCCAATCTAGAAGTTAAAGGTAAGTTTTATGTTGACCCCCCTAGCGGTTGGCAGTATGGGTTTCCTGCTGAGTATGATAAAACCAAAGATGGTAACTTAGAAGAGTTTTTCCGTAGCAAAGGATATCCAGAAAAAGATATAAAGTTTGCCCTGCAGCATACTAGAAGCTGGTATGAAAATGATAAGCAAGGAATGGAGCATTGAGCAAATTAAGCAGTTTAATTGACATTTGGTTCACAGAAGATCAATTAAGAAGCATTCGTTTTGCTCTTAATAGCTACAAGCATGATTGTGGATATATTGAAAAAGAAGAAATAGATCTTATTGTTGATCATATAAATCATATTCTTAAAGATAAAAATGTGTCCCAACTGTAAATTATTAATTGGAACTGAATTTAATCCAAGCATATTATTTCTCTTAATAATGGTGTTTGGAGTTATTGGTTTTTTAACATACATAATAAAGAAAAACAAATGAAGCAAGCTTTAGATCATGACAATAGAACAAGAGAATAAACTGTACACAGATTTTCCTAAGATGTTTAGGCAGAAAGATTTGCCCATGACTGAAACGTGTATGTGCTGGGGTATTGAATGTCCAAGTGAATGGTTTGATATCATATATGGGGTGTGTGAAACACTTCAATCCATGACTGATAATAATAAAGATATCTCTGACAAATACCCTCAGGTAGAGTTTACTCAAGTTAAAGAGAAGTTTGGTTCACTGTGTATGTATAACAATGTTAATACAGATTATGTAAATGGTGTTCTTGATTTGGCGGAAACAATGGTACAAAAATTAAATGTTAAGAACAACTATATATGGTAAGCTGTGAAAAATGAAGAACAACAAAAAGCACTCCTTGATCTCCATAATGAATTAATGTTTGTTGTGGTTCGCCTCCCTTCTGATTATAAACCATATGGAGATGTAGAGAGATGGAAAGATGAGGATAAGAACTATCCAGATTGCTCAATGGGTTGTAAACATTACAAAACCTTATCAGGTGAATTAGGAGCTGATTGGGGTGTGTGTACAAATAGAGATTCCAAGCGCTTTGGTTTCTTAACCTTTGAACATCAGGCAGGCTTAGATTGTTATGAGTCGTCCTGAT